>ERZ869909.583-NODE-583-length-39606-cov-5.345443_pt1 | contig 39606 bp, 42 predicted proteins | sample MGYA00520892_ERZ869909 | MGnify/ENA primary metagenome ERZ869909 (study PRJEB32215, sample SAMEA104723947) | bioreactor metagenome | biome: bioreactor; feature: anaerobic bioreactor; material: water | place: China | collected 2015-03-12 ...
AGGCGGCATGCGATGGGTCTGCCGGGGCGATCCGGTCGGGCACGAGGGTTGCGCTTGTCATGAAGGCGGGCGCCGCAAGGGCCGCCGCCTCGCCGCCAACCGCCAGCGGTGACACCAGCAGGCAATCGGCGCAGAAATCGGGGGCGCAATCTGCCGGCGCCACCGGCCGGCCAAGCACATTCACCAGCAGCGTCACCTCCTGGCCATCGGCGCAAAGCACCACGGCCGCCAGTTCATGCATGCGCGGCCGGGCCTGTGCATGGCCATGCCCCCAGGCCCCCGCGAGAAGCGCGAGAATGGCCAGTATGCCGGCAAGAAAGGCAAAGGGACGTTTCATGTGACCCTGACTTTCACGGCAGCGGATTCGCCACCTTGATCAGGATCAAATGAAATGATCTTTTTGCGGCATGGCGGTGAAAGCCGCGCAAATCGTTTGGTGCCATGCTCGGTTGCAGCTAGGCTGCAGGCGGGTAACGAGCGGAACTCTGTCGAATGAACCTGTCGAAATTCAGCGACTACGCCTTGCGCCTGCTGCTGTTGTCCGCTGCTCGCCCCGGGCAGTTGGTAACCATCCGCGAGGCGGCCGAGATCTACGGCATCTCGCAGGCACATCTCAAAAAGGTGGTGACGCTGCTGACCCGCAAGGGCTATCTGACCGCCTCACGCGGGCATGGCGGCGGTTTTACCCTTGGCCGGCCCGCCAGCGAGATCGGTCTGGGTGCCGTCTTGCGCGACACGGAGTCGGGCTTTGATCTGGTGCAGTGTTACGGCGATCCGACGGCCTGCATCATCACCCCCGTCTGCCGCCTGCCGCGCGTATTCGATCAGGCGTTGGCGGCATTCTTCGACGTGCTTGATCGCTACACGTTACAGGATTTCATGCGGGCCGATGGCGGCTTTCCAATGCTGGCAATATCGCGGCCGCCGGGGGCACGGACAGCACACGATAGAGACAGGCAAGGTCGGGCGGAGGCCAGAACCGATCAAACAGCCCCTCCACGTCGGTCCCGATAACGAGCGGGGCATGAGCCCGGTTCGAAGGTGATCTGGCCAGGCTGCCCCAACCCCTGGGTGGAAATGATTCTGACGGCGCGACTATCCTGCATCAAAAGGGCCGTTGTGTCGATTTCCACACAACGACCCCGGGGAGCGCCGGATACAGTTTCAGAACCGCATCGCGGCGGTAAGCTGGATGTTGCGTCCGGGCTGATAGAGTGGCGTTACCGCGGCAAAATCTCCGCCATAGGTGGCCCGATCGGCATAGCGGCGATCAAGGACGTTGTTGATCTCGGCGCGAATCGTGAGGCCCCGGATGCTGGGCGAATGATATTCGGCAAAGAGGTTGAGAACCCCGTAGCCGGGCAGCGACTGATCCGACCCGCTGGCGATGCTGCGGTAGGCCTGCGCCCCCAGGATGCTGCCGCCGAAGGTGAAATCGCTGTTCTCTGGCCTGTGCTGCAGCTCCAGCGCGAAGACCCCGCCCAACGGCGCACCCAGATCAAGCGCGCTGTAGCTGTCGCTCAGCGCACCATTCACCCTGACACGGCTATAGGCATAGCTCGCGCGCAGGTAGCCGCCCTCCCAGCCGTAGCCCATTCCCAGGTTGAAGCCCCGGCTGTCGGCATCGCCGGTCGCATTCGCGGCATAGCTGCTGGTGCGCACGTCGTTCAGCCGGGTGTGAAACAGCTCGCCGTCCAGCCGCAGCCAGTCGCGCTCGTAATCGAAGCCGAGGGTGAGGTTCTGGGCCCGCGAGGCCCGCAGGCCGCTGTAGTCCCAGGCCGGATTGAAGATGAAGTTATCCTCGACCGTCAGGCCGCCGAACACCGATGACGCCCCGCCGCGCAAGCGCAATGTGTCGCTGATCTGATACGAGATCGAAGCATTGGCGCTCAGGCCCGAGAAATCTCCGTTCCAGCCGTTGACGCCGGTTACGTTCTGGCGATCCCAGCGCAATCCGAACGATGCCGACAGGGCCTCGGTGGGTTCGAGGCGCGCTTGAGCGTAAATGCCGAAGTTGCGCGCGATCTCGCTCATCGGGGCGGTTGCATCGTCGCTGTAGCGGCTTTCGCGGTCATAAAAGTCGATCCCCGCCGTGATGGTGTCGCTCGGACCCAGGTTGAGGCGGTTCTCCGCGCGGGCCGAGAGGGTGCGGGTCAGCCCGCGGCTGACCCCGAGGGCCGGAAAGGTCGGCTGATCGACGCCGAGTTCCACTTCGGAACGACCGATGACGAAGCGCGGGTCCCAAAAGCCCTCGGCGCCGACGCGCTCATAGCTCAGCGAGATGTTGTCACGCCGGCTCTCATAGCGGCGCAGCGGCATCGGCCGGCCGACTTCGATCATGTTGGCGCGGAACGGACGCAGCGCGCTGTCGATCATGCGCTGGCCCGACAGTTCGACCCGGTGCCCGTCCTCGCCTTCATAGGCCAGTTTCAGCAGCCCGGTGCTCAGATCCGCGGCGCTGCCTGCGACACTCAACCCGCCGCCGGCCCGATAATCCTCGCCGGTGGCGCGGCGACCATAGGCCAGCCATTCAAAGCCGCCGATCCGCCCCGCCAGCGTCGCCGACCGCCCGAAGGTTCCACCGTTGCTGGCAAAGGACAGGCGGGTATTGCCGCCGAAATTGCTGCCCGGGTCCAGGATGTCAGCGGCATCAATGGTTTCCATCACCACCGCCCCGGCCATGGCATGGGGCCCGGCATCGGCGGGTGCGGCGCCGGCGTCCACGCGCACGAAGCGCAGCAGGCCGGGATCGAAGGCATTGGCCGAGACGTGATGAAACAGCCGGTTGTTCTGCGAAACGCCATCGACGGTGACGGCAAGGTTCAACATGTCGATCCCGTTGACGAAGATCTTCTGGGCCAGCGGGATGCCGCCCCCGACCGAAACCGAAGCGATCCCCGCGAACAGGTCGTGCAGGTCACCCATCCGGGCCCGGTCGAGCTCGGCATCCGCGACATAATGGCTGTTGCCGCGGTCAGCCGCATTGCCGTCTGGATCGCGCGCGCGGGCATAGGCCGGGTCCAGCAGCAGCGTGCCCAGGAACTGGGTGTCTCCGGTGCGCGGTGGCTCCGGCCGGATGGTGCCAGCGGCTTCTTCCGAGGGCATGTCCTGCGCGGCAAGCGAAAGCGGAAAAAGACAGGCAAGTGCTACGCCGGACAACAGGCCGGAAAAGGCAAGCGCAGGTGCGGAACGGATCGGCAGGGCCATCGAACTCTCCGTAGTCTGTTTGAGGATGAGAGGTTTCTGGCTCAGATCGCGTCCTGGCTGCGGCCGCCACTAGCACGGGCACTTGCATCATGCAACTGCATGTTTTAATCGCAAAGCCGGCTTATCGTCTTGTCGTTGATGGTCCGACAAACCAGTGAACCGCCCGACACGACGCCGCAATGACAGGAGTTGCCATGACCGTCACCGCCCGTTCGACACTCACGACCAACAAGGCAAGCGGCTATTTGCAACAGCTGTGCAAACACTTTGGCCACAAGGTTCCCGTGACATTCGACCCGGCCCGGGGGCGGATCGAATTCTCGGTCGGTGTGTGCGAGCTTGCGGCCGAGGACGCGACATTATCCATTCACCTTCACGCGCCAACCGAGGCGGATATGCCGGTGCTGAAGGACGTTGTCGCCAGCCACCTGCAACGATTCGCCTTTCGCGACGGGCTTGTCATCGACTGGGACTGAGCTTTTTCGTACCTCGGCCAGATCGGCACTTGCCGGCCGATTGATCGCTTGATCCCGAACCTCGCGATGGCCTAGATACGACACCAGCCAGGGAACGGCATTCACCCAGCGAACAAACCGGACCGACAACAAGGCGGCGCATCCCGCCGGTTGCCGCATGTCTCAACCACTGGCGTGAGTATCCCACATGAAACCCATTCTTGCAGCGCTTGCGCTGACCCTCTTTTCCCTGCCGCTGGCGGCGCAGACTGTCATTGTGGATACCGCCATTGGCGAGGTCGAGGTTCCCGCCCGGCCGGCACGCGTGGTGGCGCTGGACCTCGCTGCCATCGACACGCTTTCGGCGCTGGATGTCACGCTGGCCGGCGTTCCGGCAATTCGACCACCGGCCTATCTGGCGCCCGCCTTCGCGCAAGCCGAGACGGTCGGAACCTTGTTCGAGCCTGATTTCGAGGCGCTTGCGGTCCTCGGCCCGGATCTGATCGTGGCCGGTGGTCGGTCGCAATTGATGGTCGGCGCGTTGGGCAGGTTGGCGCCCACGCTCGACATGACCATCTGGGGCAGCGACATTCTGGGGCAAAGCGCGGCGCGGTTGCACGCCTATGGCGCCATCTTTGACCGCGCGGCAGAGGCCGAAAGCATGGCCAGAGACCTTGACGCCGCCTTGGCGGCTACCCGGGAAGCCGTGGCGGGAAAAGGCGCTGCACTGATCCTGCAGACCAACGGTGGAACGGTTTCAGCCTATGGTGCCGAAAGCCGTTTCGGATGGCTGCACACGGCGACCGGGCTGGCGCAAGCCTATCCTCACATCACCGCCGAGACCCATGGCGAGGCAGTCTCGTTCGAATTCATCGCGCAGGTCGATCCCGACTGGATCCTGGTTATCGATCGCGGCGCAGCCATCGGCCAGTCCGGCGAGGCGGCAGCGGCGACGCTGAACAACCCGCTGGTGATGGGCACAACGGCGGGACGGACAGGTCAGATCATCTATCTTGACAGTGCGGCGCTTTATCTTGCGGCGGGCGGGGTGCAGGCCACACGCCGGATTCTGACCCAGATTACCGAAGCGTTCCGGGGCTGATAGCAGATGCGCGGCGCGGCCCTTTCCGTCACAGCGCTGCTTCTGCTGGCGGGGGCAAGTCTTGCCATCGGTGCGACCAATCTGTGGTCCGGGCAACTGGATGCCGGGATGGTCCTGGCGGTCAGCCGCGTTCCGCGCACATTGGCGGCGATGCTGGCTGGCGCCGGGCTCGCGCTGGCGGGCGTGGTGATCCAGCAAACAGTGCAGAACCGGCTGGTCGAACCCGGCCTGACCGGAACGCCCGAGGCCGCGATGCTGGGCCTGCTCGTCATCACGCTTCTGGTGCCCGGGGCGCCGGTACCGGGGAAGATGGCGGCGGCGACGCTGGGGGCACTGATCGGCACCGCCGGCTTCTTCGTTCTGTCGCGCCAGGTGCCCCGGCGTGATCCGATGTTGCTGCCGCTGGTTGGGCTGATCTATGCCGGCATCCTGGGTGCCGCAGCCCTCGGCCTCGCCTGGATCACGGATCTGGTGCAATATGTCGCTATCTGGCAGGCGGGCGAATTCTCGGGCGTCCTGCGAGGGCGCTACGAGCTTCTTTGGCTGGTGGCCGCACTGGCGGTGCTGCTCTATCTGCTGGCAGACCGCATCACCCTTCTGGGTCTGGGCGAGGATCGGGCGCGTTCGCTGGGCCTGAACTGGCGCCAGACAGTGCTTATCGGACTGGGCATCGTTGCGCTGGCTACTGCCGTCATTGTGGTTACCGTCGGTGCCGTGCCTTTCGTCGGCCTTGTGGTTCCCAATATCGTCTCGCGTTTGCGTGGCGACAACTTGCGCCAGAACCTGCCGCTGGTGGTGACGCTTGGCGCAGGGCTCGTGCTTGCCTCCGATATCCTGGGCCGGCTGTTGCGCTGGCCCTACGAGATACCCGCTGCGACAGTCTTTGCGGTTCTCGGGGCGGGATTGTTCCTGTGGCTCCTCAACGCGCCAAGGCCACGCCATGACGGCTGAACGGCGCCTCCTTGCTCTGGGCGCGGTGCTGGTCCTGGCTGCAGTGCTGTATCTGGCCTGGAACCTGCGCGCCCCCTACGGATATATCCTGTCGCTCAGGGCGCAGAGACTGGCGGCGCTGATGATGGTCGGCGCGGCCAGTGGCGCGGCCACCATGGTGTTCCAGACGCTGGTGCGAAACCGGCTGCTGACACCGGGAATCGTGGGGTTCGACGCGCTCTTCATCTTCCTGCAGACGCTTCTGGTTCTCCTGCTGGGCGGGGTCGGCTTCGCGCTGCTGCCTCCCGGCGGATTGTTCCTGCTTGAGGCGATCTGCTTGATGGCCGCGGCTCTTGCGCTGTTCGGCTGGCTGCTGCGCAAGGGGGCCGAGGATCTGATCCGGTTGGTCCTGACTGGCGTGGTGCTGGGCGTTCTGCTGCGCGGATTGTCCGGCTTCGGACAGCGTTTGCTGGACCCGTCGGAATATGCCGTGCTGCAGCAGGTCAGCATTGCCAGCTTCGGCAACGTGGACAGCGGTGCGCTGGCGATCTCGGCTGTCGCTCTGATGTTGGCGCTGGCCGCGGCCATGGCGATGGCGCCCGCACTGGATGTCGCCGCCTTCGGGCGCTCATCGGCACGCAGCCTCGGCCTGGCTTATGATCGCACGGTTCTGGGCGGGCTGGCGGTTGTCTCGGCGCTGGTGGCGGTGTCGACGGCACTGGTCGGGCCGGTGATCTTCCTGGGGCTGCTGGCAGCCAGCCTTGCCCATGCGACCATTCCGAGCTGGCGTCACGCGCTGCGCATCCCGGCAGGAGCGATGTTGGGCGCGGTGATACTCGTCCTGGGGCAGTTCGTATTCGAGCGCGTGCTGGCCCTGCAATCGGCGCTTTCCGTTGTCATCGAATTCGCCGGCGGCCTTGTATTTCTGGCTCTCGTTCTGCAAAGGCGCGCGCAATGATCGAAATAGACGGGCTTTCTTGTGAGCGTGGCGGCGCGGTTGTGCTGGATGATGTCTCGCTGTGCCTGCCCCGGGGCGGGCTGACGGCGATCATCGGCCCCAATGGTGCCGGAAAATCGACCCTGCTGCATGCCATCGCCGGGCTCATTGAACCAGGGCGTGGGCAGATCCGGGTCGAGGGCACGAACATCCACCGCGCGCCCGAGCGCGAACGCGCGCTTCTGCTCTCATTGCTGACCCAATCGCCAGGTGCGGTGCCTCGCCTGAGCGTGCGCGAACTGGTCGCATTCGGTCGCTGGCCGCATCACCGCGGGCGCCCAGGCGCAGATGATCGGGCCGTGGTTGAGGCGGCCATGGCGCGCTTTGATCTGCACACCCTTGCCGACCGCCCCGTCGAGGCTCTGTCCGGGGGGCAACGGCAGCGCGCCTTCGTCGCCATGGCCTTTGCCCAGACCACGCCCTGGATGCTGCTCGATGAGCCGCTGGCGGCGCTCGATCCGAAATACACCCGCGACATCATGGAGCGGCTGCGCGACCTGCCAAAGGACGGGCCCAGCGTGGTCCTGGTGCTGCACGATCTGTCGGTCGCCGCGCAATATGCCGATCACTGCGTCTGCCTGAAAGACGGGCGTCTGGTGGCGTCTGGCCCCTGGCGACAGACCATCACCAGTGGCGTTCTGAGCGATCTTTATGAGACGCCCATCCGGATCACCGAGATCGAGGGGCGTCCTGTCGTTCTGACCACCTGATCACCCTCCGGCCGACTGGATTCCGCTGTTCGGCTCGCCTAAGAAGGCCCGAGCACCTTGCGCCATGGACCCACGATGAACGCCAGCTTGCCGCCCGCGAAACCCGAGTTAGGAGACAGCGACCCGCGTATCGCCTACAATCGGGTGGTCTTTGCTCTGCTCCGCATCGAACGCACGATGTTGCAGGACATCGCGCGGGAGCTGCGCAGCATCGACATCCCCGATCCCATCTGGTTCGAGATCCTTCTTGCCGCCGAGGAAGCCGATAACCAAGGCGTGCAGATGCTGACGTTGCAAAGGCGCCTCTGCGTGCCGCAATACACATTGTCGCGGCTGATCGCGCGGATGCAGGCTGCGGGGCTGATCCGGCGGCAGGCAAGCTCCGGCGCCGGGCGCAGCCAGCGGGTGTTTCTCACGCCAGCCGCGCAAGGATTGAGGCAGCGGATCTGGGAAGTCTACGAAGCGAGTATCCAGCAGGCGATGGCCAAGCGCCTCAACACCGATGAAGCCTACGATCTTGTCCGCCTGCTGAACCGTTTATACGATTGAGAAATCCAGGGCAGGGATGCGCGCGGCGCCCGCCCCGGACAGATGCTCGACAAATACCCCGATCAGGCGGCAACGATCTCAGCCCCCCAACCCCGCAAGGGCTTCGTCAACGGCCTCAGTGGCGAAGAGCAGGAGTGCGGTGTCGCCGGTGCCGGCAAGCGCGGCCTCGATGCCCTCGATCTCGTCCGGGGCGAGGGTCAGCATCGCCTCGGCCGCCGCCAGCCATAATCCACGGGCCAGCATGACCGCTTCGGCCCTGCGGTCCTCGTCCGGTGCAGCTGCGGCATCGCTCAGTGCTGCGTGCAACAGCCGCAGCGATCCTTCGTGCAATAGCCGAGCGACCGAGGCCGCTTCGTCCTCAGCCCAGTGTTCTTCCAACAGATGCACTTGCCCATCGGCCAATACCGCATAGAGCGCAGCGTTGACATCTGCCCCACCGGGAACGGCTGCCAGCGCCGCATGGACCGAATGCAGCCCCTCGGGGCCGAAATGGAACGCGAAGATCTCGTTCCAGTTTTTCGGGCTACCATTGGTCAGCGCCCAGTTGGGCTCGGCCGCCAGCGCCTTGCGCTCGGCCATGGCCAGCTCGAAGCGCGTCCAGTTGACGATGGTGGCGAGCGTTGCCCCCTCGACAAAGGCGATGCGTGCCTCCGGTGCCAGCCGGCTGAAAGCGCCGGTGCCCGCCAGCGCCGAAAAGACCGGCGCTGCGGCAAAAGCCGCGTCGCCCCAATGCGCGACCGAGGCCGGCAGCACATGCGGCATCGCGCCGTTGTAATTGTCGGCGAAGCGAGCGAGTGAATGGGTCGTGTCGCGCCAGGGAAAGTTGCGGCCCCAGGTGTAAACCGTCAGCGCCTCGGCCCAATCGGGCGGAGTCGCGGCAAGGGCGGCCAGCATGTCGCCGCGATCCTGCGGCAGGCCGTTATGGGGGCGGACATCGGCGGCGGTGACAAAGCCGCCGTGCGACAACTGCCAGTCCTGCGGCGCCTCGGCGGCGGCGGGGAGGGACAGTGCCATCAGCGACAGACCGAGGGTGGCAACGAGGCGGGAGGATAGGCGCATCTGAAGGCTCCGTGCTTGGTGTATCTCAGGGGCTGGCACGGGCGCTGGCGGTGAATTTGCGCTGCGGTGTCATGCCGCAGCGCCTGGCAAAGAAAACAGGATTTACATTGCCGACTATATTTGTCAGGAATTAGTGACCCAGTCAAGCTGGCAGCCCCGATGCTGCCGCCGACCCGGCAACCCCATCACGAACCGGAGTTGCCGATGCCTGATCATCCGCATGCCTTTCTGATCGACCTGCTGGCCGGGCATGGCCGTGCTGCCGCGCATGGCTGTGGGTTTGAGCCGCGCTTGCTTGAGGCGCTACGGGACCGACACGCCGCGCCACCCGGCACCATCGCCTTGCAAGCCGGGGACCGATCCGAAGGCCAGGCGCAAAGGATGCCGGAAGGGTTGCCGCGGATCGGCGGCAAGAGTGTCCAGCCGACGGGGCCTGCTCATGTCCGGCACTGAGCCTCGCCGCATGTTCTGGAGCCGCACCTGGCCGCAGCGCCCGGCGCGCGCCGCGTCACATGGCGCAGCCTTGCCGCGACCGGTGCCCGAAGCAACGGGGCCAGGGATTCGTGTGCCGCATCACTCACACGACCGCCGCCGCCCCGACCGGCCTGACGAGGTGCATGAGGGCAACCTCAACCTCGATCCCTTCGCGCGGCTTACGCTGGCGCTGATGCGCTGGCATTTCCAAACCTTCGCCGCGCCGGAAACGCAGGGCTGGTTGATGGCGCTGCGCTGTGCAACCACCCATGTCGGGCCGCAGGCGGCAGGCCACTTGTGCTACGACATCGTCGCGCTCGTTCAGGCCCTGCGCTCGGCGCGCCGATCATGCTTTCGCTTCAACGCCGAGGGTTGCGCCTGCTGCCGGGTCTGGCTGATGCCCGAGGAGCGGCAGCTGATGGAACTGCTCGACGCGCTGCGCCACGGCCGGACCGGGCGCGCGCAGGCGCTGGTGCAGCTGCTCTGCGACGGCGCGCCCAACGAAGACCTGATCGCCGTGGCACAGGTCTACCTGAACCGCCACGCCCCGGATTTTCCATCGACTGTCGGTGCCAAGCCGATCCAGACACAAGGACGATAACCATGCCCAGAACCTTGATGATCACCCTCGCAGCGGCGTTTTTTGCTTTGCCTGTGTTCAGCCAAGAGCGAACGCCCTACAGCTATGCCGACTTCGAAGCCTCGGTGCCGCATATCGATCTGGACGCATGCCCAGAGGGCCTGGCCGAAGGCGATGTCTTTTGCCGGGTGACGCTGAACAATGACGCGCTGCACATCCATGTCTTCGAGGTTACCGGCGAGCAGCTCTTCATCGCGGTGCACAGCTACTACGAAGACGAATTCGCTCTGAACTTCGGGCGATAGGGTCACGCCGGCCCGCGTCGATCCCCGGTCAGGGGTGCCGGCGCGGGCAAGACCTTCGAATAACCGCGACGGTCGGGAAAGTCAGAGGGCTCGCTCAGCCCCCGCCACCGGCATTGTCAGGCCACAGCTTCGAAGCGCGGAAAGAGGATGTCGTTTTCAAGATGCATATGGGCCACCAGATCCTCGGTGAACTTCGCCAGCCCGGTGTAGAGCGCGCTCCAGGAGCGGCAGGCACCCTCGGGCAGTGTCAGGCCACGGGTCACATGCTCGATCTCGCGCAGTAGGCCGGCGGCGTGATCGTGTTCGTGGCGCATGACGCCGATCGGATGGGCGATCATCGGGTGGCCGCCCTCGCGCATCATTGGAAACAGCACCTGTTCTTCCTTGGCCATGTGGCTTTCCAGCTCGAGTTGCAGGGCGGCCAGCGCATCGCACAGCCCGAGCGGAGCCGCCTCATGGTCGCCATGGACGGTTTCCACCTTCTGCGCCAGTGGGATCAGCCACGCCAGTTCGCTGCGATGCGTGTCGTGATAGCGTGTCAGGATATGCTCGATCAGGGGCAGGGTGTCCTGAGGTGCCTCGCGCCCCGCAGCAACGGTCAGGGCCTGAAGTTCCTTCAGCAGGGTATCGGCGGAAAGGCCATGTTTTGCGGCGGCTTCGGAAATCGACAGGGTTCCGCCGCAACAGAAGCTGAGGCCACTGCGCCGGAACACCTCGGCCGCACCCGGCAGGTTCGACGCGATGTCGCCGACGATGGCGGTTGGGGAAAGTTCGATCATGGGGTGCTTCCTCGGGTTGAATTGCCGACGCGCGACGGTGCTTCAAGGCATGGCCTCCGGCACCGGCACGACAGGCGTGTAAATCTGGCAAGGCCCAAGAACGACGCATCGAGATGGCCCTTTGCAAAGCCAATACTGCAAATTCGCCGGCGGTGACTTGACATATATCAACTGATTGGCGGGCGAGCCCGCAAAGCCCCTGTCTGCATCTGATGCGGGAAACTCACTGCCGCCGTCCACATGCCAGCCGGAGGCAGCGCGCACAATGCCCTTCATTTTTTGGCCGACGAAACCGACGCTCGGCGTCGGTCAAGCGTTCAGCAGGCCGATCGTTGTCTCTTTCCCCACGTCGCCTCCGGGCGTATCGGGTGCATATGTTCCGGGAACACTCCGTCCGAACCCCATCCGAAGCCTGTCCGGCAGCCATGGCAGGTGACGGGTCCCTCCTCCGACCGCGCGCCCCCTGATGGGCGATCGGGCGGCGCTCACTCGAACACAGTCTTCGAAAATCTGGTGCCGGGTAACACTTGCTCGCGCTGCAAGCTCGCGGTGCGGCCTGTGGTGAGCATGCGATGCCGCGTGCAAGATCCTGCCCGAGGCACAGCGGCCTTCTGGAGAGGGGTAGCATGCGCGGATAGGATTGCATGGCAAGTGTGACGCCAATCGAATGATGTAGCGATCAACCCTTGCTGCGAGGGAACCGGATGGACAGCACAGGAAGCGATCACCATGTCATCCTCTCGGGTTGTTCCGGTGGTGGCAAGTCCACGCTGCTTGCCGAACTGGCACGGCGCGGGTTTCAAACCGTTGCCGAGCCTGGCCGTCGGATCGTCGCCGAGGAACTGGACGGCGCGGGCAGAGCGCTGCCATGGGTTGATCCAGTGGCCTTTGCGCGCCGGGCTGTCGAACTGGCAACGCATGACCGTGACGGTCTGGGACCTGCGAGCGGTTGGGTCTTCTTCGACCGTGGATTGGTCGATACCGCGGTGGCACTAGAGCATGCGGCGCAGATCCCCGCCACAACGACTCTCACGGGGCACCGCCGGTTCCATGCCCGTGTCTTCCTCGCCCCGCCCTGGCCCGAGATCTACCGGACCGATGCGGCGCGCAAGCACGGCATCAACCAAGGGATCGACGAATACCACCGCCTGCTGAAAGCCTATGACCGGCTGGGATACGCGGTGGTTCTGCTGCCGAAAACCGATGTCCGGGCGCGGGCGGATTTCGTGCTGGAGTGTCTGCGGGGAGGATAGGGCAGAAGGTGCGAAAACCTGCAGGCTGCAGTTGCCCGGAGGCCTGGCGGCACAGGCCTTGTGATGATCTGACAGCCATACAAGATTACCCTGCCGGCGAGCACGAGGCAGCTGCTAGATCCGCGCCAGTTCCTCGGCGAGGATGTCATGAACCAGTCGAATGCGCGGGCTGGACCGCAGTTTGGCATGGGTGATCAGCCAGATCGGCACGCGGATCGGCGCGACCTCAGGCAAGATGCGCCTGACCGCCGGGGTGCGCTCGCCGATCTCACGCAGCATCGGTGCCACGGCCATGCCACGTTTGACCATCTCCCAGATGACCACGGCGGAATTCGCGAGCAGCCGGAAATCCCCGGGATGCACGGCAGCGCCCAGCCCCTCAAGAAATGCCGCGAAACGCCCGGCATCGCTCAGCGCGACCAACTCGGTAACCGGCACATCGGCCAGACGGGCGGGCATGCCGTTGCGCGTCAGCCAGGCATCCGTGGCATAGAAATGCGCTTCGGTATCGCGCAAATGCTGCCCGATCAGCCCGGGACGGTCGGGGCCGATATGGCGCACCGCGATATCGGCATCGCGTCGGTGCAAATCGCTGCGTTCGTTCGAGGCGACAACCACAATGCTGAGCTGCGGCGCCTCACGCCGGATACGCTCGATGATCGCCGGCAGGATATAGGCCGAATAGGTATCGGTCGCGGCGATGGAAACCTGGCCCGAGACTTCCTGCACCCGGCCATCGGCGGCCAGCGCCACCAGTTCGGCGGCTTCGGCCATCGGGCGGATATGCTCCAGCAATTCCGCCCCGGTGGCCGACAGGGTCAGCCTGCGCCCCAGCCGCTCGAACAAGGCCACCCCCAGCGCGGCCTCCAGCGCCGCCACCTGGCGCGACAGCGTGGGCTGGGTCAGGCCAAGCCTGCGCGCCGCCGCCGATAGCGAGCCGGTGAGAGCGGTCGCATGGAAGGCGCGCATATGGTTCCAGTCGATGTTTTTCATACGTTTATGCATATCATGATTGCAGATTTCCGCAATTTTCATCATCAGCGCATATGATATGCCGGATCGCAAAGGAGGCCCGGCATGCCGACCGAACGCGAAGCCCGTTTCTGGAACCGCACGGCGCGCAGATATGCGCGCTCCGACGTCACCGATCCGCAGGGTTACGCACGAACCCTGGCGCGAACCCGGGCGCTGCTGGCCCCGTCCGACCGGGTGCTGGAACTGGGCTGCGGCACCGGCACCACGGCGCTGCGGCTGGCCGATGCGGTTGCGGACTACCTCGCCACCGATATTTCGACCGAGATGATCGCCATCGCCGGCACGAAACTGGCCGTTGCGCCGGTTCCCGGCCTTACCTTTCAGGCCGGTACGGTTGAAACCTTCGCCGGGCAGCAAGAGGCGTTCAATGCCGTGCTTGGCTTCAACTATCTGCATCTGGTCAGGGATCTGCCGCAAACCCTGCGCCATATTCACGCGATGCTGGCGCCCGGGGGGCTGTTCATCTCCAAGACGCCCTGCCTTGGCGACATGAACCTGCTGATCCGTGCGCTGCTGATCCCCGCGCTGCGCGCGATCGGCAAGGCGCCCCCGGTCAATGCCTTTCGCGCGGCGGATCTGGCCAGATACCTCGGTGCTGTGGGTTTCGACATCATCGCCACCGAGGATCACGCAACCGGGCGGCCCGAAGCCCGGCCCTATATCGTGGCGCGCAGGCGCTGAGCCGGGGCGGGATCGGCGGCTTTCGGGGGGTGGTTCTGCGCTGCTTTGCCCCCGCCAGTTCCGGGTGAAAAGGGTTGCGCCGGGCGCGGTGAACACGCCTGGGGAACTACGATCTGAAGCGCAGGTGAGGCGCTTCGCCGAACCGTCGGCGCCGGGTCGCCTCGCCGCGCCCGGGGATGTTGCCAAGGTAGTGCGGTTCCCGGTCAGCAAGGACGCCACCTTCGCCGGGGGAATAGGCGTTTCTGGCGGGTATCGCCCTTGATCCTTTCGGCGCCGTGATGGTCAAACTTATAGGGGTATAAGAACTGATAATTTCACAGCGCACAGCTTGCTGGCGTAAACGACGGCTCAGCGCGTTCCGGCGCAGTTTCAATCACAGGAGCCATGATGAAAACCCTTGTTACCGCCGCCGCCCTTGCCTTGACCCTCGCGGCCACTGCCACTGCCGATACCGCGCCACGGCCCCATGACCATGGGTTGCAGACCAATGGCCTGACACTGCAGGGGATCAACCTTCAGGGCCTGCGCGTCAACGGCACCAAGTGGCAGGGCCTGACGCTGCAAGGCCTGCAAGGCGAACCCGGCGCGGTGCTGACCGCCGCCAATCCCTTCGCCGGCCTTGATGCAGTACCACTTGGCCAATGAGGCCAGCGCTGATCGTTGCCGCGCTCTGTGCTTTTGCGGCCGGCAGCCTGCCTGCGCTGGCGGAAGGCCCGGAGCGTGAGGTGGCGATCGCCGATCCAGCGCTGATCGCCACCCCTGAGGCGCGCGAGAGGCTGAAATACCTCGCCACCTGCGCGCTGGCGCCCGATACCGTGCTTGTCGGCCAGCATGACGGCGCCGAGCTGCGCTTTCCCGGCGCGCTGGCGCTGGCCCCTGACTGGGCGAACCGCGCCCTGACCGAGACCGAGCGGCGCTGGGTCTCGGCCTGCATTCTGGCCCATACCAATGCCTTCGGTGCCAATGTGCTGGTCTCCATGCGCGCTGACCCGGCGCCGACCGCGGGGCTGGAAACCACGCCCGAGGAACGCGCCAGCCACACGATCTATGAGGCCGGCTATTTTGGCGATATCTTCGCCGATCCGCCCCGCGCTTATGCCTGCGCCGCGCATGACGCTGACAGCGCCGCCGCGCTGGAGCGGCGGTTCAGGGTCTGTTCGTTGCCGCTGGCCGCCGATCTGCCGGTCAGCCAATGCGGCTTTCTGATCATGGAGCCCTGCCCCGCCGGCGCGCCGCCCAGCATCGACGGCAACCCCTGGCCAGAGGTCGTCCATGTCTGGCTCGATGGCGAAGAACCATCCTGACCCAGGGCTGAAACCGGCTTTGCGCGGGCGAAGGTGATGTATAGACCTGTGGTTGCGCTGAACCACAGGAGGGTCGCCGGTGCTGACCTTGAATGCCGACCGGCTGAATGCCTTCTATCAGGTCGTTCTTGACCGCCACTTCACCAAGGCCGCCGCCAATCTGTGCATCACGCAATCGGCGCTCTCGCAGCGGGTGCAGAAGCTCGAGGAAGAGATCAAGACCACCCTGCTGATCCGTCGCCCCGATGGTGTGGAACCGACCGAGGCCGGGAGGCTTCTGTTCGATCATATCCAGAACCGGATCGTCGCCGAGCGCGAGATGCTGCAAACCGTGCTGGGCCATAGCGGCGAGGCGCTGGGGATCGTGCGTATCGCCGCCTATAGTTCGGTCTTGCGCTCGGTGATCATGCCGGCGGTGCGCCCGCTGCTGGCCGATTCCACCGCCATCAGCATCGAATTCTTCTGCCGCGAATACCGCGAGTTGCCGGGCATGCTGAAAAGCGGCGAGGCGGATTTCGTGGTGCATGAGGCCGGCCAGCCCTTCGCCAATTGCACCGAGGTGCCACTGGGCCGCGAAACGCTGGTGCATATCCGCAACCGTGCCCAGCACGCAGCCCACGACCCGGCCGCCATCCCGGTGTTTCTGGATCATGACCTCGAAGACATGACCACCTACCGCTTCTTCGACCAGCAGGGCGAGCCCGACAAGGAGTTCTACCGCAGCTTCTATGACGATGTTTACGGGCTCTTGGATGGGGTCAAGCTGGGTTTCGGCGAGGCGATCGTCTCGGAACATCTGGTGCGCAACGAGCCGGGGGTGGTGATCATCCCGCATCCGGTGGCGATGGAGATCCCGTTTTCGCTCTATTTCAGCTCGAACAAGCTGCTGACCCGGCTGCACAAGGCCGTGGTGCAATGCCTGCTGGACGAGGTGCCGCGCTATCTGTGAGCCGCGCGCGCGCCCCGAAACCGAAACCGGCCAGGGGCGCGCCATGTCTGGGCACGCCGTATCTGGGGGCAGCATGGGGGGGCGGCGGCGGCCGGGGCCACCGCGCGCCGGGGTCAGCAGATGCGGAAGTCCTGCATGGTGCGCAGAATGCGGTTGCCATAGATCCGGTGCAGCGAGTTGCGCAGGTTGCCGGCGATGCCGCCGAGGCCCATCTCGGCGATTTCCAGCCCGAAGATGCGCACATGGCAGGGCCGCACGGTGCCCGCCCGCAGCGTGGCGATATCATTGGTCCAGGGCCGCAGTTCGGCGATGGTGCCACGCACGATCGTGGTGCCGTGCAGGTTGCGCAGCGCCGGCCGGCGCAGCTCGACGCGCAATTGCACCTCGATCCGGCAATTGCGCAGCGGCACGACGCGGCTGATCTCGTGCACCGTCAGATAGCGCCCGGGCATGGCCAGCTCGAACCGCTGGCCAGCCAGATGCCGGTTGAGCTCGGTGCGGATTTCATTGGCATGGATGCCGATACCGACCGCAACGATGGTGCAATCCAGAGCCTGAGCCTGGGCGGTGCCGGGCAGGGTACCAAGGGAGAGGGCGGTGAGGCCGCTGGCGATCAAGAGACGAAGCGCTTTCATGGTGATGAACTCCTTTGCATGCGGCGCGGGCTGCGCCTGATGCAATGGGTCGTGGCCCGCGCCGGCGTGGTTCAATCGCTTCGACAGATCTTCGGATGGGGCCATTTGGGCCGGCTGGGTCAGCCGCGCAGCCAGTCCGGCTCGAAGCTGATGTGCTCCACCCCGGCCAGCGCCCGCACCCGCTCCAGCTCGGCCGTCAGCGCGGCCAGGCGCGCCTTGCCCATGCGCAGGCCGGGCTCGGGCCAGAAGGCGCGAACGGCAAGCACCTCATTGGTGCGTCTGGCGTCGATCCGGCCGATCAGTCGGTCGCCCTGCAGCAGCGGGAAGACATAATAGCCATAGCGCCGCTGCGCCTCGGGCACGAAAATCTCGATCCGGTAGTGAAAGCCGAACAGCCGCTCGGCCCGCGCCCGGTCACGCAGCGCCGGGTCGAAGGGCGAAAGCAGACGCAGACGCGGAGCGGGTTCGGGCAGGGTGGCGGCGGTATCGAGCATGTCCTCGGTGGTGAAGCTGCGCCGCCGGCTGCCATCGGCCATCTCGATCTCGGCCTCGATGATGCGGCCCTGCGCCAACGCCTGCCTGCACCAGTCGCGGGCCTCGTCGCGGGTGGCGATCTCGAAGAATGCGGCCAGTTCGCCGCTGGTGGCAAAACCCAACCGCTCCAGCGCCGCCTGCATCGCCCAGTCAATGGTCTCGGCCTGATCCGGGCGCTGGTTGAGCTGTTCGGCCGGAATCACCCGCTCGGTCAGGTCATAGACCTTGCGAAACCCCTTGCGATGGCAGATCGCCAGCCGCCCGGCCCGCCACAGAAACTCCAGCGCGGTCTTGGACGGGTGCCAGTCCCACCAGCCCGAAGAACCCTTTTCCTCGTCATTGCCCAGATCGCGCGACGAGACCGCGCCATGATCGGTGATATGGCGCAGTACGGTGGCGATCTCGGCCTCCCAGCCGGGGCGGCGGGCCTCGGACCAGCGGGCGCGCATGCGGGCCTCGTCCCGGGCGAATTTCAGCCGCCACATCGGGTAGAATTGCATCGGAATGATCGCGGCATCATGCGTCCAGTGCTCGAAAGCACTGCGCCGGCGGGCGACCAGTTGCTCCAGCGCCTGCGGCCGATACCGCCCCCGCCGCGACCACAGGATCAGATCATGCGCCCGGGCCAGCGTATTGACACTATCGACCTGCACGAAACCCAGCGCCGCCAGCACGCCTTCCAGATCGCCGCCCCGGCCCGGGCCGGCACCGGGACGCAGAAGCAGATGCCGGTCCAGAAACAGACGGCGGGCGCGCAGGTTGTCCAGCAGGGGCATGGCATGTTCCTTCGGGCACGGGGGCGTCGGAGCGAACAATAGGGGAACAAGTGAGCTGCGGCAACCACCAAGCGCGTAGGCAGACTTGTCAGTGCGATCAGGGGCTTGACCCATCTGAACAGTTGCCGGGCGGGTGGATGCGGCTATACATGTCAAGGTTGAGCATTAACGCGCCGCGCAAGATGGCGTCCCGGCGCCAAACGCGCGAGCATGCCGTCGAAGGGATCGACGATGCGCGGCTGGCACTGAAACTGCGCTGATTTCGCCAACACAGCGCCATGCGCCTGTGGCGCGGCGTGGTCCGGCAATACTGGGCTGGGGAGATCTGGAGGCGGGTACCGGAATCGAACCGGTCTTCACGGATTTGCAATCCGCTGCGTAACCTCTCCGCCAACCCGCCTCGCGTCAAGGATTGCGGGCATTTAACCGCTTCTGGGGCCAGACGCAAGCCGCCCGTTCGAGCGGATTTGTCGTTGGCCCCGGCAGCGCGTCAACCCTCGGCGCCGCTGCGCGCCACCAGTTCCTGCCCATAGGCGCTGGAAAGCTGCGCGCGGCGCAGGCTGGCGGCCTCGGCGGTTTCTTCCAGCCGGCCCAGCCGCAGCACCCCCAGCCGATCGCACAGGAACGAGACGATCGGCAGGTCATGGGTGACCATCAGATAGGTCAGCTTGCGCTCGGCGCGCAGATCGGCCAGCAGGTTGAGGATCTCGGCCTGAACCGAGACATCCAGCGCCGAAGTCGGCTCGTCGAGCAGCAGCACCTCGGGCTCCAGCATCAGCGCGCGGGCGATGGCGACGCGCTGGCGCTGCCCGCCGGAAAGCTGATGCGGCAGCCGGAAGCGGAAGCGCCGCGACAGCCCCACCGCATCGAGCATCGCCAGCACCCGGGCATCGCGGTCCTTCAGCCGGTGAATGACCAGCGGCTCGCTCAGCGTATCATCGACCGTGCGGCGCGGATGCAGCGAGCCATAGGGATCCTGGAACACCATCTGCACCCGGCGCAGGAAGGCCGCGTCCCGGCGTCGTTGCAGCGGCTGCCCGCCAATGGCGATGACCCCGGTCCAGTGCGGCGCCTGCCCGGCGATGGCCTTGAGGATGGTCGATTTGCCCGAGCCGCTTTCGCCGACCAGCGCGAAGCTCTCGCCGGCGCCGACCTGAAAGCTGACGCCCTGCACCACCGGCGTGCCGCCATAGGTGACGGTGAGGTTCTGAATGTCGATCATGTTCCGGCCCCGATCATCGCGCGGTCCAGCACCGGCAGGCGGTGGCGGGTCTCGTTCAGGCGCGGCACCGAGGCGAGCAGGCCGCGCGTATAGGGATGTGTCGCCTCATGCAGCTTGCCGGCGGCGCATTCCTCGACGACGCGGCCGGCATACATGACCAGAATCCGGTCGCACCAGCGCGCCACCATGTCCAGGTCATGGCTGATCAGCAGAAGCCCCATGCCGCGGCGGCGCACCAGATCGTCGAGGATCTCCAGCACCGTGGCGCGCACCGAGACATCGAGTGCCGAAGTCGGCTCGTCGGCGATCATCAGATCGGGCTCCAGCACCACCATCATGGCGATCATCACCCGCTGGCCCATGCCGCCCGAAACCTCGTGCGGATAAAGCCGATAGACGCGCTCGGGGTCGTTGATGCGCACCGCTTCCAGCACATCGAGCACCGCCTGCCTGCGGGCGCGGGCCGGCATGCGGCGATGGAATTGCAGCGCCTCGCCGATCTGCTCGCCGATGCGGATCACCGGGTTGAGGCTGAATTTCGGGTCCTGCATCACCATCGACATGCGCGCCCCGCGCAGGCGGCGGAACGCGCGCTCGGGCAGGTTGCGCAGGTCGATCCCGTCAAACTCCAGCCGGTCGGCGCTGACCTTGCCGGGGCGGTTGATCAGCCCCATCAGCGCCCGCCCGGTCATCGACTTGCCCGAGCCGCTCTCGCCGACGATGCCCAGCCGTTCGCGCCCAAGGCTGAACGAAAGCCCCTTCACCACCTCCACCTCGCCGTGATCGGTGGGAAAGCGCACGCGCAGGTTTTCGACATTCAGAAGGCTCATGACTTGCTCCTGCCCTTGGGGTCGAGCACATCGCGCAGCCCGTCGCCGAACAGGCAGAAACCGAGCGATACGATGACGATGGCAAAACCGGGCATGGTGGCAACCCACCATTGATCCAGAATGAAGGCCCGCCCGCGCGAGATCATCGCCCCCCATTCGGGCAGCGGCGGTTGCGCGCCCAACCCCAGAAAGCCCAGGCCGGCGGCGGTCAGGATGATACCGGCCATATCGAGGGTGACGCGCACGATGGTTGAGGACAGGCAAAGCGGCACGACATGGCGCGCGATGATGCGCGCGTGGCTGGCACCCTGCATCTGCGCCGCCGCAATGAACTCGGCGGTGCGGAAGGTCAGGGTCTCGGCGCGCGCGATACGGGCATAGACCGGCCAGGTGGTGATGGCGATGGCGATCACCGCATTCTCGATCCCCGGCCCCAGCGCGGCGACGAAGGCCAGCGCCAGGATCAGCCGCGGCATCGACAGGAAGATATCGGTCACGCTCATCAGCACCCGGTCCACCCAGCCGCCGAAATAGCCCGAGACGGCGCCGATCATCAGCCCCAGCGGCGCGGCGATCACCGCCACCAGCAGCACGATGAACAGCGTGATGCGCGCGCCAAAAATCACCCGGCTCATGATGTCGCGGCCCAGCTCGTCGGTGCCCATCCAATGCGCGGCCGAGGGCGGTTGCAGGCGGTTTTGCAGATTGCCCTCAAGCGGCGAATAGGGCGCCAGCCAGGGCGCGAGGGCCGCCACCAGCAAAAGCATGACGATGATCGCCAGCCCGACCATCGCCAGCGGGTTGCGCATCAGCGCGCGGGCGAGCCGATAGAACTGCCCCAGCCGGGCCTGCATCCGGGTTTCGGGATCTTCGCTCAGCAGCCAGTCGCGGGAAAGGATGTGCATGGTCATGCGCGCGCCCTCGGGTCCATGAGCCGGTAGAGCAGATCCGAGCCCTTGTTGATGGTGATGAAGACCGCGCCGATCACCAGCGTTGCCCCCAGCACCGCGTTCATGTCGGCATTCAGGAGCGCCGTGGTCAGGTAATTGCCGATGCCGGGCCATGAAAACACGGTTTCGATCATCACCGAGCCTTCCAGCAGCCCGGCATAGCTCAGGCCGATCACCGTGATCAGCTGCACCCGGATCGGCCGGAAGGCATGGCGCCAGATGATCACCCGTTCCGGCGCCCCCTTGACGCGGGCGGTGATGATATATTCCTGGCTGAGCTGCTCCAGCATGAAGCTGCGGGTCATGCGGGCGATATAGGCCAGGCTGAAGAAGCCCAGAATGGTGGCCGGCAGCACCACATGCGACCAGGCCGAGCGGAAGGCGCGCATGTCACCGGCGATCAGACTGTCGATCAGCAACAGCCCGGTGCGCACCGGCACCATGCCGTCCATGAAGATGTCGATCCGCCCCGGCCCGCCGACCAGCCGGAACTTGGCGTAAAAGATCACCAGCCCCACCAGCCCCAGCCAGAAGGCCGGAATCGCATAGCCCGCCAGCGCCAGCACGCGGATGATCTGGTCAATCCATGTGCCCTGCCGGGCGGCGGCCATCACCCCCATCGGCACGCCGATCACCACACCGATGATGATGCCGATGGTGGCCATTTCCAGCGTCGCCGGGAAGACCCGCGCCAGATCCTCGATCACCGGGCGCCCGGTGCTGACCGAACGGCCCAGATTGCCCTGCGCCACCTCGATCACATAGCGCACGAACTGCACCAGCAGCGGATCATCAAGCCCCATGGCCAGCCGTGCCGCCTCATAGGTCTCGCGCGAGGCGCGATCACCGACCACCGCCAGCACCGGATCGATCGGCACCACACGGCCGATGACGAAGGTGATGGCCAGAAGGCCCAGAAAGGTCAGCGCGACCACCAGCAGAAGCCAGACGATCGGCAGGAGGCGGGCGGCAAGCGGGCCGAACAGGCGTATGGCCTGAGCCATGCGGGACTCCTCATCAGGTCGGGGGCGGGGCGCCGGGGCTCCCTGCCGGGCTGTGACAGCGGTGTAACAAAAAATCTTTGACGGATCAAAATTTTTTTACTAGCGTCAAAAAAGAACGCAGACGCGCCATTTCCCGAAAGGAGCGCCATGCCCGGTCCGCAACGCCAGCCAGAAGTTCAGGCCCAGCAACAGAATCAGGCCCCGCAGTTCGGCGGACGCATCCGCGAGTTGCGCCGCAAGGCCGGGCTGACGCTTCAGGCGCTGGCCGATGAGGCCGGTATCTCGGTGGGGTTTCTCAGCCAGGTCGAGCGCAACAAGGCCACACCCTCGCTGGGCACGCTGGCCGGGCTTGCCGCCGCGCTGGGGGTCGAGATGAACTGGTTCATCGCCACGCCACAGCCTGCCGATGCCGTCACCCGCGAGGGCGAGCGGGCGCGGTTCTCGCTGGCCGACAGTTCGCTGGTCTATGAGCGGCTCGATACCCGCCTGCCCGGTGGCACGCTTTCCTCGCTGATCATCCATCTGCCCGAGGGCTATGCCTCCGAGGTCACGCGCCACAGTGGCGAGGAGATGCTGTTCGTGCTGGAGGGCCGTATCCGCCAGACGCTGGGCGAGGCGGTGATCCTGCTCGGCCCCGGCGATTCGCTGCACTTCATGGGCGATACGCCGCATTCCTTCGCCAATGTCGGGCCCGGCCCGGCGCGGCTTCTGTGGACCGGCACCACGCCGCGCCTGATCGGCACCCCGCCCCCCGAACAACCCTGAGCACCGCACGCCGCCCCCCGGCGCGCTGCCCTTCACTTTCGTCGCAACAGGAGAGGACCGATGAAATTCATCAAGATCACGCTGGCCGCGAGCCTGCTGGCGCTGGCCACCGCGCCGGCTCTGGCAGCAACGCCCGACAACGCGCTGGTGGTGGCGCAGAATATCGACGATATCGTCACCATCGACCCGGCAACCGCCTATGAGTTCAGCTCGGGCGAATATGTCACCAATACCTATGACCAGCTGGTGCAATATGACGCGCTCGACACCGAGACGCTGGCCCCCGGTCTGGCCACCGAATGGGTGATCGACGCCGAGAATCGCACCATCACCTTCACCCTGCGCGATGGCGTCACCTTCCATTCCGGCAACCCGCTGCGCGCCGAGGATGTGGTGGGCTCCTGGCGCCGCGTCATGGTGCTCGATCGTGCGCCGGCCTTCATCCTGGGCAATCTGGGCTGGACCGCCGACAACTTCGACGAGATGGTCAGCGCCGATGGCAATACCGTGACCATCCGCTGGGCGGGCGACTATGCGCCGTCCTTCGTGATGAACGTGCTGGCCTCGCGCCCGGCCTCGGTGGTGGATATGGAAACCGTCATGGCCAATGAGGTCGATGGCGATCTGGGCCATGCCTGGCTGAACCAGAACAGCGCCGGCACCGGCCCGTTCCGGCTGCGCAGCTTCCGCCCCGGCGAAGTGCTGATGCTCGATGCCAACCCGGACTATTTCGCCGGCGCCCCGGCGATGCAGCAGATCCTGATCCGCCATGTCGCCGAAGCCTCGACCCAGCGGCTGTTGCTGGAATCGGGCGATGTGGACATGGCCAAGAACCTGACGCCCGATCAGGTGGCGGGTCTGGCCGGCAATGACGCGATCCGTGTCGATACCTTCCCGCAGGCCGCCGTGCACTGGATTTCCTTCAACCAGAACACCGACAGCCTGACCGATCCCGCCGTCTGGGAAGCCGCCCGCTATCTGGTCGATTACGAGGGCATGGCGAACAGCTTCCTGCAGGGCCAGATGCAGGTGCATCAGGCCTTCTGGCCGGCGGGCTTCCCCGGCGCGCTGACCGATACGCCCTTCAGCTACGACCCCGAACGCGCCCGCGCGATCCTGGAAGAGGCCGGGGTGGAACTGCCGATCTCCGTCACGCTGGATGTGATCAACGCGAACCCGTTCAACGACATGGCGCAATCGCTGCAGCAGACCTTCGCCCAGGCGGGCATCAACTTCGAGATCCTGCCCGGCACCGGCGCACAGGTGATCACCCGCTATCGCGCCCGGACCCATCAGGCGATGCTGCTCTACTGGGGCCCGGATTTCATGGACCCGCATTCGAATGCCAAGGCCTTCGCCTATAACGCCGACAATTCGGATGACGCCTATGTTTCCACCACCACCTGGCGCAACTCCTGGATGCCGCCGGCGGAGATCAACGAGATGACCATGGCCGCGCTGGCCGAGCAGGACGCCGATCGCCGGCTGGAGATGTATCTGGAACTGCAGCGCGAGATGCAGCGCGAGGCACCTTTCGTGATCATGTTCCAGGCGGTCAAGCAGGTGGCGATGGCCGACAACGTGACCGGCTTCGTCAACGGCTCGAACTCGGACTTCGTCTATTACCGTCTGGTCGAAAAGAACTGATCCGGCACCAATGACAATCAGGCGGGTGGCGGCAGGACCGCCGCCCGCCCTTTCCCAAAGAGATCCCATGTCCCCTACCCAACCGGATGCGGTTTTCGCCGCACTTCACCGGGCCGCGCAGGAATGCAGCAGCGCCCGCCTCTTCACCGTCACCGTGCTGGACCGCGCCGCCGGATTGGCGCGCCGGGCCTATACCTCGCATCCTGTCGATTATCCGACCTCGGGCACCAAGCCGATGCGCGATGACGGCTGGACCGATCAGGTGCTGGGCACGCGCCAGAGCTTCGTGGCCAATTCCACGCCCGAATTTGCCATCTATTTCTCGGATCACGCGCTGATCAACGCGCTGGGCTGCCATTCGGCGCTCAACATGCCGGTCAGCGACGATGCCGGGCTGGTGGTAGGCACGGTGAATATCCTCGATGTCGAGGGCCATTTCACGCCCGAGCGTGTCGCCGCGCTGGAGGCGCTGGTCAGCGCGCATCGCCCCGCCCTGCTGGCCGCCATGGCCGCCGTTCCGATGGAGACCTGACCATGAGCACCCCCCGCCTCGCCCGCCTTCAGGCGCAGCTGAAGGCCACCGGCACCGAGCTTCTGGCGCTGGCGCCGGGCGCGCATCTGCGCTGGCTGCTGGGTTTCGCCCCGCATCCCGACGAGCGCCTCTGCCTGCTGCTCGTCAGCCAGGGCGGGGCGGCTTTCGTCATGCCGGCGCTCAATGCCGAGGATGCCCGCCAGCATAGCGATCTGCCGTTCTTCAGCTGGGACGATGCCGATGGCCCGGCGCAGGCGCTGGCGGATGCGCTGGCGGCCACCTGCCCGGTGCCGGCGCGGCTGTCCTTTGACGAAACCATGCGCGCCGATCATGCGCTGCTGCTGATCGACGCCCTGCCCGATGCCGCGCGCGGGCTGGGCGCCACCGAGATCGGCGCCCTGCGACTGATCAAGGACACGGCCGAACTGGCATCGCTGGCCGAGAACGCCGCCATCGCCGACCGGGTGCAGCAGGCGGTGCGCGCCGCCCTGCGCCCCGGAGTCACCGAGACCGACATGGTGCAGGTGGCGCGCGAGGCTTTCGCCGCCGAGGGCGCGCGCTGCGAATTCGCCATCATCGCCTTTGGCCCCAACAGCGCCTTTCCGCATCACCACTCCGGCGCGCGCCGGCTGGAACCGGGCGATGCCGTGCTCGTCGATCTGGGCGGGCGGCGCGGCAGCCATTTCTCCGACATCACCCGCATGGCGGCCTTCGATGGCCTGCCCGAGGGCTATGAGGCCGTGCATGCGGTGGTCGATCAGGCGGTGGAGGCCGCGCTGGCCGCGATCCGCCCCGGCGCGCGGGCCTGCGATGTCGATGCGGCGGCGCGCGGGGTGATCGAACGCGCCGGCTACGGGCCCTATTTCACCCATCGCACCGGCCATGGCATCGGCACCGAAGTGCACGAGCCGCCCTATATGACCGGCAGCAATCAGCAACTGCTGGAAGAGGGCATGGTCTTCACCGTCGAGCCGGGGATCTATCTGCCCGGGCGCTTCGGCATTCGGCTTGAGGAGGTGGCGGTGGTCACCGCCGATGGTGCGCGCATCCTGTCGAGCCTGTCGCGCGCGCTGCACCGGGGCTGAGCGCGGGTTCAGCCCGGCACCGCGTGCTCCTGTATGGTCCAGGGGCGCCCGCCGGCCAGCTCGCCGGCCAGGTGATCGACGATGGCGCGCAGCTTGGCCGGCATCGGCGTCACCGGCAGCCAGAGCGCATGCACCGGCAGGGCGCGGGTCTGGTGCGCCTCCAGCACCGGCACCAGCCGCCCGGCAGCCAGTTCGCGCGCCACGATGAAGCCCGGCAGCATCGCCAGCCCCAGCCCGGCCAGCGCGAAATCGCGCATCGCCTCGCCATTGTTGAGGGTCAGCAGGCTTTGCACCGGCGCCGGCAGCAACCGCCCGCCGGTCTGAAACTGCCAGGTCTGGGCATCGGGCAGATGGCTGTAGCTGAGCACCCGGTGATGGCGCAGCTCATCGGGGCTTTCGGGCGTGCCATGCTCGGCCAGATAGCCGGGGCTGGCGCAGGCGATCATCCGGTCGGTGCAGAGCTGCCGGCCGATCAGCGCCCCGTCGCGCGCCTCGCCGATGCGAATGGCCAGATCGAACCCGTCGCGCAGCAGGTCGCGCGCCCGGTCGTCATAATCGAGGCGCAGGCTCAGTTCCGGATGCGCCGCTGCGAATCGCGCCAGGATCGGCCCCAGATAGAGCGTGCCGAAACTCATCGGCGCGGTGATCGCCAGCCGGCCGCGCAGCGGCGTCGCGCCATCCATCGCCCAGGAGGCGCTTTCGGCCGCCGCCCGAAGGTTGCTCAGCGCCGGGCGCAGCCGTTCGGCCAGCCGCAGCGCCGCTTCCGTCGGGCTGACGCGGCCGGCATTGCGCAAGAAAAGCGCCGCCCCCAGGCCCCGCTCCAGATCCGATATGCGCTTGCTGACCACCGATTTCGACAGGTTCAGCCGCGCCGCCGCAGCGGTCACGGTGCCCAGTTCGATCACCGTCAGGAAGGTTTCGATCTCTTCGAGCGTATAGCGCATGGTGCCACGATAGGCGCTGCGCGCCGCCCCGGCAATCGCGCGTGACGCCTCAGGTGCGCGCGGCCTCGAACGCGGCCCAGGCACGCTCGAAAGCCGCGAAATCGAAGCCCTCGGTGCGGGCCGGGTCCAGCACCAGCCGTTCGGTTTCCTGCAGCCGGGCGATGGCGGCACCCAGCGCTGGCAGCACATCGGGCGGGATGACCAGCCCGCCGTGGCGGTCGGCATGGATCAGATCGCCGGGCCTCACGCTCAGTCCCATCACCCGCACCGGCTCGCCGATGCTGCGCACATGCACGAAACCATGGCTGGGGCCGATGCTGCCGGCGATCACCGGAAAGCCCGCCGGCAGATCGCCCAGATCGCGCACCACGCCATTGGTCAGCGCGCCGGCCATGCCGAAACCCTTGTGCAGGGTGGTATTGATCTCTCCCCAATAGGCGCCGATGCAGTTGGGGAAATCCAGATCCTCGATCACCGCGACCGAGGGTTTGGGGGCATCATGCATGGCGCGATAATAGGCCATGCGCCGGGCACGGATCACCTCGGGTGCCTCGGTGGGCGGGGCAAGCGCGGCGATCTGGGCGGTCATGGCGAAACCCACCACGGCATGGCCCGGCTCGGTGCAGACCATGGTGCCGCGGGTGAAATCGGCAAAGCCGCGCTTGCCCTGCACCACCTCGATGGCATTGCAGACCGTGGGAGTATCGACCCGGCGCAGCAGGTCCAGAAGGGGTGCATCAAGCATCGCAAAGCCAGTCGTTGAGGGCGGCAAGGGTGGCGCCGGGTTGCTCCAGAGGTGGCAGATGGCCGGCATCGGGCACCACCACCAGCTTTGATTGCGGCATCAGCGCATGCATCAGCTCGTGGCGCTCGCGCGGGCAGAGCCGGTCCTCGGCGCCCATCAGCACCAGCGCCGGGCCGGTGAAGCGCGCCAGCGTTTCGGTGCGGTCGGCGCGCTCGCGCAGGGCCAGCGATTGTTGGCGAAAGACCTCGGGGCCAAGGGCCAGCGCCATATCGAGGCACAGATCCTGGATCGCCGGGTCGCCCGGCTCGGCCAGATAGTTGGGGATCATCTGCTCCAGCATCACTCCGGCCAGATCCCCGGCCATGGCGCGCGCGATCTGCGGCGCGCGCCGGGCCTGAACGGCGGGCAACTCGGCCAGCGGGTTGGTATCCAGAAGCGCCAGCCGTTCGATGCGCCCGGGTGCCTGATGCAGCATCTCCATGGCGACGATGCCGCCCATCGACAGCCCCGCCAGCGCGAAACGCGGCGGCGCCTTGGCCAGCAGCGCCGCTGCGATCGCATCCATGGTTTCGCCGCCTGTGGGCAGCGCATGATGCACCATACGCGGGGCCAGCGCCCCGGGCAGGGTGCCCCACATGCGCGCATCGCACATCATGCCGGGGATCAGCAGCAGCGGGGTCATGCGCCGGCCCGCTCAGAAGCGATGCGTCGGCCCGGCCGGATCATCGGTGCCGAGCACATGGTAGAGCGCCGCCTCGCCGGTCATCGAGGGCACAGCGGTATGCGCCAGATCGGCCGGCACCAGACAGGTATCGCCGGGATTGAGCGTGGCCTCGCCGCCGGCCCATTTCAGCCGCCAGTGGCCCTTGACCGGCATCAGCACCGAGGGGCGGTCGTGGCTGTGGAATTCCTCGGTGGCGGAGGCGCCGGTCAGGAAACCGACCTCGAAACCCGGCCGGTCGCGCAGCACGCCCTTCGCGCCGATCACCGACACCGGCTGTTTCTGCGCCAGCGCCACCAGATCCCAGTAGCGCGCGACATGGTTGGGGATCACTTCGGCGGCGGCCGGTTCGGGGAAGGTTTTCAGTTCCTCGGTGCCCAGCACCGGCATCGGCGCCACACCTTCGGGCAGATGCTCGCCCTTCTTGCTGTCATAGAGCTTGCCATTGGCGCCCAGCACCAGCCCGTGAGCCCCCGCCTCCTCGATCACCTGCGGCGCCCAGATCACCCCGCCGCCGGCATCGTCACCGCCAAGGATCGCCATGATCATCCCGTAATCGGTGCCGATATTCTCGAAGCCGCGGAAGATGCCGGTGGGGATGTTGAAGATATCGCCCTCCTCCAGCACCACCTCGCCCGCATTGCCCCAACGCCCCCAGAAGAAGCGCCAGCGCCCCTTGAGCACGAAGAACACCTCGGCGGTGCGGTGCGAATGCAGCGAGTTGCGGCATTTCGGCGGCTGACCGGCGGCGCCGATGTTGAAGCCCGGCGTATCGCGGATATGCACATGCTGATCGGGGCTTTCCGAGACCCCGCCACCGATGATGGTGAAATTCTCCTTCTGGTTCGAGCCCGGCGTATGGGCATCGATGAAGGCGGTCTTGCAGGGGCGCAGATCGCCGTAGCGGACGATGCGGGCTTCCATTTGCTGGGGGGTCATAGTTCACCTGTATGCAGAAGGATCTGTTTCCAGATCGCGATTTCATCGTAGAGGGCAAATTCGCGGCGCAGGCCCACGCCATCGGGGCCATAGGGGCCGTATTCGGCATGCGACAGGCCCATGACATGCACCCGCGCGCCGCTGGGCCGGCCAAAGGCGCCCCAACCGTCATGGATACCGTCCAGCGACCAGCGGATCGCGGCGCGCGGCGGCATCATGCCACCCTCCATGCCGATGCGGTGGTGGATGGCGAATGTCGCCGATGGAAACGAGGACCGCAGCCCCAGCCAGAAGGCCAGTGCCTGCTCAGGCCCGATCGCCGTGCGCGCACCGGCATATTCGCCGATCATCGCGCGGTCCCAGGCCTGATGGATATGGCGGAAATCGCCCGCCATGATGCGATTGAGGCTGTCCTCATAGCGCAGGCCCCAGGCATTGTCGTTGCCGCGCCCGTGGTAGCCGCCGTCGATATCGGCCTCGGGCGTGAAGGGGCGCGCAGCCTGTTCCGGCCCGCCCTCGCGCGCGATCAGCCCGGCGGCATAGTCGCGCGGCTCCATGCCCAGTTGCCGCACGATCCCGCCGTAATCGCGCACCAGCCATTCATCGAAGATGGTATCTGAACGCGCCGCGCAATCGGCGATCACCCGAGCCATCCAGGGCAGCCCGGTGGCCGGGCCGAACTGGCCATCGGCGCTGTGCGTCGCGCGGCTCAGAATCCGGTGCGAGGACAGATAGCCGCCCACCGCGTCGCCCGACCAGATGACATCCTCGCCCAGCAGTTCGCGGTCGGGGAACTCGTGGCAGGTGGCCATGGTGGCGGCGATCACGCCGGCATTGCCGCGCTGAATGCCCATCGGCGTGCGCACCACGATATCGGGGGCGTAATAATCATGCAGCGTGGCGATGCCGCGATCTTCCCAGATCTCCCTGGTGATGCCGATGATGTAATCGGGGAAGTCCCGCCAGCGCGGGTCGAAGCCTTTCATGTGTCGTATCCTTCGGGAATGCGGGCCGAGTGGCGCACCATCAGCGGCCCGTCGATGCGGGTCTTGCGCGGGCGGTCCTCGCCCTCGATCTGGCCCAGAAGCGCTTCCAACGTGGCCGAGACCATGCGGTTGACCGGCTGGCGGATGGTTGTCAGCCCATAGGCGGGCCAGGCGGCCATCGGCACATCATCGTAGCCAATCACCGATACATCCTGCGGCACGCGCAGACCCAGGCTGAAGCGCAGCTCATCCATCACCGCGAAGGCCATGTGATCATTGCCGACGAAGATCGCATCGGGGCGCTCAAGGGCATTTCCGGCGGCGCAAAGGCTGCGGGCGACCTGCGCCGCGGTCTCGCGCGAATACATGCCGTCGATCATGGCGAAGGGCTCCAGCCCGGCCTCGGCCATGGCCTGCCGGAAACCGGCGGCGCGGTCGCGCCCGGTAGAGCTGCCCTGCCAGCCCATGACATGGGCAATGCGCCGATGCCCGGCATCGACCAGAAAGCGCGTGGCGCGCCGCGCGCCGGCGATATTGTCCGAGGTCACTTCCGACAGCCGCGGGTCGTCCTGGCCACGGTTGAACAGCACCACCGGAATACCCAGAGCGGTCAACCGGGCGGTCAGGTCGTTTGACATGCCGACGGAGGCCGTGATGATGCCGTCCACCCGGTAATCAATCAGCTCCTGCATCACCTCGGCGATCTTGTCGGTCGAGTTTTCCGCCATGAAGACCAGAATGTGATAGCCCCGCGCCTGCAAAGCCCGTGACAGATGCTCCAGCGCCATCGGGTAGAACTGGTTTTCCAGATAGGCCACCACCAGCCCGATGATGCGGGTGCGCCCGGTGATCATGGCGCGGGCCAGCGGGTTGGGGCGGTAGCCCAGTTGCTCGGCGGCGGCGCGAACCTTTTCCACCGTGCGTTTCGAGGCCGAGGCGCCCGGCGTGAACACCCGGCTCACCGCCGATTGGCTGACGCCCGCGAGCCGCGCCACATCCATCGCCGTGATCTTGTTTTCGGGTGCGTCGGTCATTCCGCCGTCCACCCGCCATCGACGATCAGATGCGTGCCGGTGATCAGCGCACTGGCCGGCGAGGCCAGAAACACCAGAGGCCCCATCAGATCCTCCACCTCGCCGACCCGGCCCAGCTTGATCTTGGACAGGATCCAGGCGCGGCGCTCGGGGTCTTGCAGGGTCTGCTCGCCCAGTGGCGTGCGGATGAAGGTGGGGCAGAGCGTATTGACGCGGATGCCCTTCGGCGCCCATTCCAGCGCCATGGCCTTGGTCATGCCCTCCAGCGCGTGTTTGCTGGCGCAATATACCGCGCGGTCCGGGCCGCCGACATGGCCCATCTGGCTGGAAATGTTGATCAGGCTGCCGGGGCGGCCAGCATTGATCAGCCCGCGCGCCACCTCGCGGGTCAGGAAATAGGCCGCGCGCAGGTTGAGCGCCATGGCGGCATCGTAATCGGCAGGCGTGGTATCGAGCGCCGGCGTATGCCGCGCCAGCCCGGCCGAGTTGACCAGCACATCGAACGGCCCCTCGGCGGCCACCGCCGCCGCCACCGCCTCCAGATCGGTGATATCGAGCGCCAGCGCCCGGGCCTTGCCGCCGCGCGCCCTGATGGCCTGTGCGGCGGCCTCCAGCGCGCCGGCATGGCGTGCCACCAGCACCACCTCGGCCCCGGCCTCGGCCAGCGCCGCCGCCGCCCCCAGCCCGATGCCGGAGGAGGCGCCGGTAACCAGCGCGGTCTGACCATCAAGGCGGAACGAGGGGGTGCGGGGCAGGATCATTCGGCGGCGACTCCATAGGGCACGTTGCGGCCACCATAGCGGCGCACGCGGATGTTGCATTGCTCGGCATGACCGACGAAGCCCTCCAGCATGCACAGCCGCGAACCATAGGCGCCGATCTCGGCCGCCGCCGCATCAGAGGTGATGCGCTGATAGCTGTGCGTCTTGAGGAACTTGCCCACCCAGAGCCCGCCGGTATAGCGCCCGGCCTTCCTGGTCGGCAGGGTGTGGTTGGTGCCGATCACCTTGTCGCCATTGGCGACATTGGTGCGCGGCCCCAGAAACAGCGCGCCATAGCTGTGCATATGCTCCAGATACCAGTCGTCGCGATCGGTCATCACCTGAACATGCTCGTAGGCCATGTCATTGGCAACCTTGAGCATTTCCTCGTGGCTGTCGCAGAGCACCACATCGCCGTAATCGCGCCAGCTGGCGGCGGCGGTCTCGGCGGTGGGCAGGATGGTCAGCAGCCGGTCGATCTCGGCCAGGGTAGCCTTTGCGAGGCGGCGCGAATTGGTGATCAGGCAGGCGGGCGAATTGTAGCCATGTTCGGCCTGGCCCAGCAGATCGGTGGCGCAAAGCTCGGCATCCACGGTTTCATCGGCGATCACCATGGTTTCGGTGGGACCGGCGAACAGGTCGATCCCCACCCGGCCATAAAGCTGGCGCTTGGCCTCGGCGACGAAAGCATTGCCGGGGCCGACCAGCATATGCACCGGCTCGATGGTTTCGGTGCCCAGCGCCATGGCGCCCACCGCCTGAATGCCACCCAGCACATAGATCTCATGCGCGCCGCCCAGATGCATCGCCGCCACGATGGCCGGATGCGGCTCGCCCTTGACCGGCGGGGCCGAAGCCACGATGCGCGGCACGCCGGCAACCTGCGCGGTCAGCACCGACATATGCGCCGAGGCGACCATCGGGAACTTGCCACCGGGCACATAACAGCCGACCGACTGCACCGGGATGTTGCGATGGCCCAGCACCACGCCGGGCAGGGTTTCGACCTCGATATCGCGCATGCTGTCGCGCTGGGCTTCGGCGAAACGCCGGATCTGGGTCTGGGCGAAGCGGATATCCTCCATATCGCGGGAGGAAACCCGGCTCATCGCCGCCTCGATCTCGGAAGCCGTCAGCCGGAACGAGGGCCGCGAGACACCATCGAACTTCGCGCTCAGATCGGCGACGGCGGCATCGCCACGGGCCTCGATATCCTTCAGCGTGGCCTCGACCGTGGCGCGGACCTTCGCGTCATCCTCGGCGCGCTCGGCCTCGGGCTTGCCGGATTTCAGATATTCGATGGCCATGCGTCAGGCTCCCTGATTGGCGGTTTCGAGGCGCAGCCCGCTGGCGGCGTCGAACAGATGACAGATGCTTGCCGGCACATGCGCGGCGATCGGCGCGCCGATACCGGCCGAGAAATCCTTGGCGGCCTTGACCGCCACCAGCCCGCCACCAGCCTGCACCGTGGCCATGGAACTGTCGCCCAGAAGCTCCATCGAATAGACCGGGGCGGCGATCTCGCCCTCGTTGGCAATGCGGGCATCCTCGGCGCGGAAACCCAGGGTCACCGGGCCGTCAGGCACATCCTTGAAACCGGGAATGCGCACATTCTCGCCCTCGAACACCCCGCCGCTGAGCCGGCCCTTGAGCAGGTTCATCGCCGGCGAGCCGATGAAACCGGCCACGAAGGTATTCGCCGGGCGGTCATAGATTTCCAGCGGCGTGCCCACCTGCTGCACCGCACCCTTGTTCATCACCACCACCCGGTCGGCCAGCGTCATGGCCTCGATCTGGTCATGGGTGACGTAGATCGTGGTGGTCTGCAGCTCGTGGTGCAGGTTCTTGATCTGCGCGCGGGTTGAAACCCGTAGCTTGGCATCGAGGTTCGACAAGGGCTCGTCCATCAGGAACACCTTGGGCTTGCGCACGATGGCGCGCGCCAGCGCCACGCGCTGACGCTGCCCGCCCGAAAGCGCGGCCGGCTTGCGGTCCAGGAAATCGGTCAGTTCGACGGTTTCGGCGGCGCGCATCACCCGCTCGTGGTGCTCGGATTGCGGGATCTTGCGCACCTTCAGCGGGAAGCGGATGTTCTCATAGACCGACATCGTCGGGTAAAGCCCGTAGGACTGGAACACCATGGCGATGTCGCGGTCCTTGGGCTCCAGATCATTGACCCGTGCGCCGCCGACCAGGATATCACCCTCCGAGGCATCCTCCAGCCCGGCGATCATGCGCATCGTGGTGGTCTTGCCGCAGCCCGAAGGCCCCAGCAGCTCCAGAAACTCGCCATCGGCGATATGCAGGTTCATGGTCTGCACGCCGACAAAGGCGCCCCAACGCTTCGAGAGGTTCTGCAAGCGGATATCGGCCATCTTCTTATCCTTTCACGGCGCCGGCGGTCAGGCCGCTGACGATCTGGCGCTGGAAGAACATCACCAGCACGAAGAGGGGCAGCGTCACCGAGACGACGGCCGCAACCGCGAACATCACATTGCCCCTTGTCTGGGTAGTGCCGAGGAAGCTTTCGAGCTTGGGCACCATGGTCAGGTTGTCGGCCGAAAGCAGCATCGAGGTGACGGCGAAATCGTTGTAGGCCAAGAGGAAGCTGAACAGCCCCGTGGTGATCACGCCGGGCCACATCACCGGGATGATCACATGCCGGAAGGCCTGGAAGCGCGAGCAGCCATCGACCATGGCGCTTTCGTCCAGATCCTTTGGAATGTTGCGGAAAATGCTGGTCAGCATCCACAGCGTGAAGGGCTGGTTGATCGCCACCAGCACGATGATCGTGGTCGGCAGATGGCCCCAGAGATTCCACTCGAAGAACGGCAGCAGATAGCCCGAAACCAGGGTGATCGGCGGCATGGCGCGAAACACCAGCGCGATGATCAGCAGCCAGAAGGCATAGGGATAGGGCGAGCGGCTGAGCGCATAGCCGCCCAGCGTGCCGAAGGTCAGCGAGATGCAGACCACCGAAACCGTGACGATCAGCGTGTTCAGTGCCGCGCGCCAGAATTCCTCCTGCACCCAGGCGCCGAAATAACCCTGGCCGGTGAAGGTGGCGCCGGTTTCCAGCTCGGTCAGCGTGCCCAGAAGCGCATTGCGCCAGTCCGCCCGCGAGAAGAAATCACCCTCGACCTTGAACGAACCCCAGAAGGTCCACAGGAAGGGAAAGGCGGCGAGCAGCAGCCAGAAGATCAGGAAGCCGGCAAGCACCAGACGCAGGCTGACCGGGCGACGGTTGGCGATGGATGACATGGGGCCCCTCCCTCAGGTCTTGCCGAAGTTGCGCCAGGTGCGCACCAGCACCGGCGACAGCAGGATGACGATGCCCAGGATGGTCAGCACCGAGGTTGCCGCCGCCGAAGACAGCAGCCGCGTTTCCCCGCCGAGATCGGAATAGATGAAATAGCTCAGCGACTGGGCATGGGCGCTGGCCTGAAAGCTGATGATCGGCTCGAAGACGCGGAAATTGTCCATCAGCTTGATCAGCGCCATGAAGGTGGTCAGCGGCAGCAGATGCGGCAGCATGACGTAGCGGATGCGCTGCCAGCGTGTGGCGCCGTCGATCATCGCCGATTCCAGCGTATCCTGCGGCACGGTCTGCAGGCCGGCGTAATAGACCACGAAGGCAAAGGGCGCCGAGGACCAGATGCCATAGACGATCAGCATGGCCCACATCAGCGGCGTCGAGGCCTTGACCGACAGGTTGGGATCACCGGCCAGATACTGGAAGAAGGCGCCGAGCACCCCGCGGCTGTCGATCATCCAGAACAGGATCAACCCGCCGACCAGCGGCGTCACGATCATCGGCAAGAGCGAAAAGAAGATCGTCGGCCCGCGCAGCACCCGCGGCAGGGCATTGACCGAAAGCGCGATGACGAAGCCCAGCATGATCGAAAGCGGCGTGACCAGCGCGGTATAGGTCAGCGTGAAGCCCAGCGCGCCATAGAAGGGCAGCCGCATCACCCGGTTGATGAAGGTGCCCAGATCGGGCGAGGAACGCCACAGCGCGCCGATCTCGTTCACCGCCAGATGCGCGCGGTTGAAATAGATATCCATGCCCACGAAACGGCCCAGCGGCTCGGCCTCGCGCAGGGCACGGGTGGCGGCCTGATCGACGATGCTGGAGCGCGTGCAACCGAAGGGGCCGCAATTCTCGACCTCGACGATCACCTGCTCATGCGGCGCATGGACCGACTGGATCAGCACCGAGACGATGGGAAAGGCGATGAACAGCAGCATCGCGCTGGCCGTGGGCAGGAAGAACCAGAAGAAGGTGCGATGTCTCATGGCGGCTCCGGTTTGCTGGATGCCATGCCACTCCCAAGGCCGGGAAGGCGGCGCGAACGACCCCGGGGTGGGCCGCGTGGAGATGGGGCGCCGGCGGAACGGGCCGCCGGCGCGGCAGGCTCAGTTCAGGAAGCCGCGCTCGCGGGCTGCCGAGGTATAGGCCGCCTCGATGGCCTCAAGCGTATCGGCGGCGCTGGCCCGGCCCTGCAGGAAGGGCGCGATATTGTCACCCAGCGCGGTATGCAGCAGCCCCATATAGGGCAGCATCGGATAGGGCTGCGCGCCGGCCTGAATGGTGGCGATCACGCCTTCCGATACCGGCGTGGGCTCGTAGCCTTCGATCATCCAGACGGCGAGTTGCATGGTCTCGTCGTTCAAAAGCCCCGGCTGGATGCCATGGGTGAGCGCGCGGAACGTGGCTTCGGCATCGGCATCGGAGGCATGTTTGGCAACCGTCCAGCCATCCCACCACAGGGTGGTTGCCGGCACGCCGCTGTCACCCACCATCAGCGGGCCGCCGACACGGGTATTGGTGTGAACCTCGGGTGCCGAGCCCTCGGGCTCCATCAGCGGCTGGCTGCGCGAGCCCCACATGTTCATCAGCGCCACATTGCCGGCCATCCATTCGGTCGAGGTGGCATTGCTGTCATGGGTCAGGAAATCGGGGTTCATATAGGCGGTGAGCGCCTTCATCATCTCCAGCGCGGCAACTCCGGCCTCGTTGTTGATGGTCACCTCGGCCGAGCCGGGCGCGAAGAACTGCCCGCCATGGCCGATATACATGTTGATGAATTCCTGTGCCAGGTTCCAGCCCGCCGCATAGGCCCCGCCGAGCGGGTTCTGCATGACACCGGCGGCACGGATCGCCTCGGCGGCGGCGAGCACCTCTTCATAGGAGGTCGGCACCGCAAGGCCGAGACCCTCCAGCACATCCTCGCGATAGACGAGATGCTGGGCATTGGCCATGAAGGCCACCGCCATCACATTGCCGTCGATGGTGATGAGCTGATGCGGCTGAAGGCCCGCGCCATGCGCCGCCACCAGATCGTTGAGCGGGCGGATGACATCGTCATTGATCAGCGCCACGATCGAGGAATTGGCGATGATCGCCGAGGTATATTCCGGCGGCGAGGTGGACATGCCGGCGACATTCAGCGTCTGGTGCTGCGAGGTCAGGTTGGCACGCACCGTGACACCGCCGCCGGCGCATTCGGCGGCGCGGGCGGCAACCGCGCGAATGGCGGGAAACTCATTGCCGACGATCGAAACGCGGCCGGTGTCGATGCCGCAATCGGCCAGCGCGCCACCCGGCATGGCGACCGTTGCGCCGGCGCCAAGCAGGGCGCAAAGCGTCAGCCCACGAAGATTGATGGTCATTCTTTCTCTCCCTGTTCGCTAAGGCTCCGGCCACACCGGAAACCCGGCGGGAATCGCTCCAGCGCTTCTCCCTGCGTCATGTTGTTTCGTTTTGCATGCGTATGCAAGAAAAAAGTTGCATACGATTTCACTCTTTGGCAATGCTCAGGTAAAGTCGCGCCAACAGGGGGAAATCATGGGCGGGGTGATACTGGCAGAAGGGTTCGATCCGCATGGTTCGCCGGACGGCGCGCTTCGGCACTCGCTGCATGCCCGGCTCGCGGCCCTGGCCGAGGCGCCGGAGCACGCGCTGCCTTCGGCGTTGGCGGCGCTGGCGCGGCCCGATGCCCAATGGCGTGCCGCCCATCCGATGAACGAGATGACCGGCGAGACGCAGGCGCTGGCGCAGATCTGGGCGCCGCTGAAGCGCGCCTTCCCCGATCTGGAACGGCGCGATCTGCTATTCGCTGGCGGCCGCTATCAGGACCGGGTGTTCATCGCCGCCATGGGCCACTATTGCGGCACGATGCGCGGCGACTGGCTGGGCATTCCGGCCAGCGGGCGCCCGGTGACCCTGCGCTATGGCGAGGTCTGGCAGATCGATGCCGAGGGCCGGGTGGTGCAGGCCAATCTGCTCTGGGACGTGCTCGATGTGATGCGGCAGGCCGGGCTCTGGCCGCTGGCGCCTTCGCTCGGCATCGAGGAGCTGTGGCAGGCGCCGATCACCGGCGACGGGCTGCGGCTTGACCCCGGACCGGCCGCGCAGTCGCTGGCCAGCATCGAGCAGACCTTGCAGATGCACAAGACCCTGGCCGAGTTCGACGACCCCGGGCAACTGTCGCGCGAGGCGCTGATCGCCATGCCGCAGCGCGAACACTGGCACCCCAGGATGATGTGGTATGGCCCCGCCGGCATCGGCACCACGCGCGGGCTGGATGGATTTGTCGATGGCCATCAACTGCCATTCCGCATCGCCTTTCACCGCCCGCAGGGCAGTTTCGCCGAAGTCACCGCCGAGCGCGCACGCCACGGCGCCGGGCATTACATCCGCATCGGCGACGGGCCCTATTCGGTGACCGGCGGCTGGCCCTCGGTCTATGCCATCCATGGCGGCGGCGGTTTTTGCGGCATGCCACCCAGTGGCAGGCCCGTCTTCATGCGGGTGATGGATTTCTACCTGCATCACGAGGGGCTGATCCGCGAGAACTGGGTGCCGCTCGATATGCTGGATCTGTTCCGCCAGATGGGGGTGGATCTGCTGGCACGGATGTACGAACTGCTGCGCCGCCGCTAGGGCTCAGAGCCCGGCGAGATAGTCGCGAAACGTCTGCCCGCGCAGCGGGCGGAAGCGTGCGCCGGTGGGCTCCAGCGTGATGATGCGGTCCAGCCGGAAGTTGCGAAAGGCCGCGGCGCTTTCGCACCAGGCGGTCAACAGCCAGGCTTCATCGAAGAGCGTCAGGCCCAGCGGATGGATG
>ERZ869909.584-NODE-584-length-39555-cov-5.068924_pt1 | contig 39555 bp, 39 predicted proteins | sample MGYA00520892_ERZ869909 | MGnify/ENA primary metagenome ERZ869909 (study PRJEB32215, sample SAMEA104723947) | bioreactor metagenome | biome: bioreactor; feature: anaerobic bioreactor; material: water | place: China | collected 2015-03-12 ...
TGGCGGACGCGGGAGGATTCGAACCTCCGACCGCTCGGTTCGTAGCCGAGTACTCTATCCAGCTGAGCTACGCGTCCTGAAAAGCGATGGTACTGCAAACAGTTTATAGTGAATGGCGGACGCGGGAGGATTCGAACCTCCGACCGCTCGGTTCGTAGCCGAGTACTCTATCCAGCTGAGCTACGCGTCCAATTCACTATAAAATGGCGGAGAAAGAGGGATTCGAACCCTCGATAGAGTTTCCCCTATACACCCTTAGCAGGGGTGCGCCTTCAGCCACTCGGCCATTTCTCCGCGCTGTGTTGCGGCGTGTATATTAAAGTCTCAGGAAAATAAGTCAAACAATTTTTCGGTGGGGCGGGCTTGTTTGCCGACCTTTTAAACAATCCATCTAAAGACAGACGTTTTAAGCGCTATTTTAAACCTTAGCACTCCAGCCAGAGTTAGGCATTGCCCTCATCATCCGGCGATTTTTCTGCCTGGATGCGCATGTAAATTTCTTCACGGTGAACGGATACTTCTTTTGGTGCATTCACGCCAATGCGTACCTGATTTCCTTTCACACCCAAAACTGTCACGGTGACTTCATCACCAATCATCAGCGTTTCACCAACCCGTCGTGTAAGAATAAGCATTCGTTTGCTCCTATTTCCTTGTTTTCGGTCCAGTTCTGCTACTGGCATCCTGAAAAAGTGCTCTATCATAACTCAGCTGACAGCGGAAAGAAAAGCAACCGTAGGTTTTACGACAAAAATTAACCACAGTTACCGGGCATCTTTCCGGCACCGCCTTTCAGTGTAGCAAAAATGCTGCAGCCATGATGTGAAAAATAAGTTGCTGATGCAGATTAATTTACATACTCCGCACCAGCCGTTATGGATCAATCCTAAGCGCTCAGTTGCTGTCCAATCACCTCAGCCGCTTGCTGCAATACGGCTGGCAATGCCACAATATCAATGCCTCCAGCCTGAGCCATGTCGGGCCGGCCACCGCCTTTGCCACCCAATTGCTCTGCAGCCCAACCTACCAGCTTACCGGCATGCACCTTGGTCGTGAGATCCGGGGTAACACCGGCAATCAAACTGATTTTGCCATCATTCACTGTCGCCAACAGTACAACACCTGAACCTAACTTGTTTTTCAGTTCATCCAGCATGGTGCGCAAGGCTTTGGTATCTACTTGCGGCAATTCGGTAATCAGCACCTTGCTGCCCGCCATCAGCTGGACCTGATCCAGCAGGGAGCTGCCCGCCTGACTGGCCAACTTTTGTTTCAACTGTTCGACGTCTTTTTCTAGCTGTTTGCTGCGATCTAAGCTTTGCTGCACACGCTCAGCGATAGAAAACAGATCGCCTTTCAGCGCACTAGCGACACCTTGCGCCTGCTGCTCCAGCTGATGCAACCAAGTAATGGCTTGCATGCCGGTAACCGCTTCAATACGACGCACTCCTGCAGCTATGCCGCCTTCCGACACAATTTTAAACAGTCCGATGTCCCCGGTATTTTTTACGTGCGTGCCGCCACACAGCTCGACCGAGAACGGGCTCATGGTCAGCACCCGCACATCGTCATCGTATTTCTCACCAAACAGCGCCATAGCACCAGCGGCTTTAGCCGCTTCCAGGCTCATCAACTCGGTCTGCACCGGGTGGTTGGCCTGAATATGCTGATTCACCAACACTTCCACGGCTTGCAGCTGCGCTGCACTGATGGCTTCGTAATGCGAGAAGTCAAAACGAAAGCGCTCAGGTCCAACCAAAGACCCTTTTTGCGTGACATGCTCCCCAAGCACCGAGCGCAAGGCAGCATGCACCAGGTGAGTCGCTGAGTGATTCTGCCGAATGGCCTGGCGACGCGCTTCATCAATCTGAGCTTGCACCGTGGCACCAAGCACCAATTGCCCTTTGAGCTTGCCTTTGTGCGCGTGCGCTTTACCCAGTTTGATGGTATCGGTCACACTGAATACGCTGCCATCGGCCAGGGTTAAACTGCCGGTATCGCCAATCTGACCGCCAGACTCGGCGTAAAAAGGCGTTTGGTCCAGCACAACCAAGGCTTCCTCACCATCCTGTAACTGCTGGCAAGCCTTGCCATCGCGCAGAATTTCCAGCACTTTGGCATTACCATGTTCTTGCTGATAGCCGGTAAAATCAGTCACCTGCTTACTGGTGAGCTGGGCATTGTAATCCATACCAAACTGACTGGCTTGCTGAGCACGCTGCCGCTGCTGAGCCATTTCCGCGTCAAAACCTGCCTGATCGACCGTAACGCCTTGCTCACGCGCGACATCATTGGTTAAATCAACCGGGAAGCCATAGGTGTCGTACAATTTAAACACCAGATCACCGGGCAATACCTTGCCATCCAACTGCTGCATCGCGTCTTGCAGCATAGTTAGGCCGCGCTGCAAGGTTTTGCCAAACTGCTCTTCTTCAATCCGCAACAATTTCTCAATCACGGCTTGCTTGGCAGCCAGTTCCGGATAGGCCTCTCCCATCTGGGCAACCAGTGCCGGCACCAGTTTATGGAAAAAAGCTCCTTCTGCGCCCAGTTGATGACCATGGCGTACGGCCCGGCGAATAATACGGCGCAACACATAACCACGCCCCTCATTCGATGGCTGGACGCCATCCACCATCAAAAAAGCGCAGCTACGAATATGATCGGCAATCACTCGCAGCGACTTGTTGCTTAAGTCTTGCGCCCCGGTGACTTCAGCAGCAGCTGCAATCAAAGCCTGAAAGATGTCGATTTCATAGTTGCTATGCACACCCTGTAAAATGGCGGCAATGCGCTCCAGCCCCATGCCGGTATCCACACTGGGCTTTGGCAAAGGCTCCATCCGACCATCGGCATGGCGGTTAAACTGCATAAAGACGATGTTCCAGATCTCAATAAAGCGATCACCATCCTCTTCCGGGCTGCCCGGAGGCCCCCCCCAGATGTCTGCACCATGATCGTAAAACACTTCGGTACAAGGGCCGCAGGGACCGGTATCGCCCATAGCCCAGAAGTTATCTGAGGCGTAAGGGGCCCCTTTGTTGTCACCGATACGAATCACTTTTTCCGCTGGCAAACCAATCTGGTTGGTCCAGATATCAAAGGCTTCATCATCGCTGGCATAGACCGTGACCAACAGCTTGTCTGCCGGAAGCGCCAATTCTTTGGTTAAGAACTCCCAGGCATAGGCGATGGCTTCTTGCTTGAAATAGTCACCAAAACTAAAGTTACCCAGCATTTCAAAAAAGGTGTGATGCCGTGCGGTATAGCCGACATTTTCCAGGTCGTTGTGTTTACCACCGGCCCGCACGCAGCGCTGCGCCGACGTCGCCCGGTTGTAGGAGCGAGGATCTTGCCCAAGGAACACATCTTTAAAAGGCACCATGCCCGCATTGGTAAACAATAAGGTGGCATCATTGCCTGGGATCAGGGAAGCGCTCGGCACAATTTGATGGCCTTTGCTGGCAAAGTAATCCAGAAAGGCATTGCGAATAGCGGACGATGTCATGGTCATGGTGGTTTCCTAACTTCAGTTGTATTTGAGTACGGCGCTGCAATCTTCCGGGTAGAATCCCCGTTGCTGCAAATAACGCAGCCGCTTGGCGCGCTCATTGGCACTGGTAATGGCACTGCCCGCGTATTTTTTCAAGTAGATGCTTTGTGCCAGTGCAAGCCAGTCCGGCTCTAACTGAGCCAGCTGCTGCTCTAACAGTGGCATACTGACGCCATGACGCCGACACTCCTGTTGAATGTAAAGCGGCCCATAGCCCTTAGCCAGACGTGAGCGCAGCAACATCTCGACAAAACGGGCATCGCTTTGATAGTTCTCAGCCTGGCACCATACTATCACCTGCTGAACCAGCTGGTCATCTGCCGTTTTGGCTTGCAATCGCTGCTGCAACTGCTGCGAACTGTATTCACGCCTGGCCAGCAGCTGCAGCGCTGACTTTTTTAATTCATTGAGGGTCATGCCTCATACTTCCAGCACATCAGGATCGGACTTGCTCTGCTGATCCGGCGGACCAGCTTTGCCGGGATCTACATTAAAAATATCCTGAAAGGATATAAAGAAAGCGATGCTAATCAATGGCAAGACCACAATCATACCAAGCAACATGGTAGGCACAGTCGCCAAACAAAGTGCCAGTGCAACCATGCCAAACAACAGCAATGGCAGCAGGTTACGCCAACAGGCAACCAGACTGCCCATCAGAGCTGACAGCAACCGTTTTTCCGGCAAAAAATACAAAATGGCTACGGCATAGCTAAACATCATCCAGATCATGGCCGTGCAAAACACAAACAACAGCACCAGACTAAAATCCAGTTGCTCGGCCGCTAATTGCTGGGTCAGATGCTCGCCCAGAAGGCTCAACGGAATAGCCAACAATAAATTCAGCGCCGCCAACTGCAAAAATAACGGCCGAAACTCTGCCTGTTGCAGCGGCCGGAACAACCAACCAAAGCTGACCGTCTCGTCCCGCTGCACGGCCATAATCACACTGTACAGCCCGGCAGTAATAAAAGGGTTGAGAAACAGGGTAATCATGAAGAGTATCGGGTTCATTGAACCCAGCAAATTAAGCAACAACACAAAAGACAGCAATTGGATCCAAAGCCAGGGAGCTTGCCGGAACAGTTGCCAGGCCTGTTTCACCCAGTACAACGCGGACAAGACGGGACGACTACGAATCATTTCAAACACAGAACCAGAATGCTGCACGAAGTATCCTCACCAACCATTATGCCAGAAAGTCATTTAAGGCTTATCAGTGGTGGCTATCATACTGGAAAAAAGTGTCAGCGTCAGGAGATACTGCGGGAAAAAGCTGTGCTCTTAAGGGCTCAACCCCGCAGCCTGGTATTGATTGACGGAGCCAAAAAACTCCAGCTGCATCCGGCTGTAGTCTGAGTGGCTAAACAACTGCTGCAACGCCTTGTCAAAACTTAGCTGCAAGCTCTGCTCACGAAAAGCGGCCCGGTAATCGCTGGGTGGGAATAAGGTGTGTAGCTGGATAGGTTGTGAGTCATCACTGACCCGACGGAAATAATGAAAAATATTAATATCCATCACAGCAGCATCAATCCGGCCAGCCAGCAGCATATCTACCTGGGTTTTCTGATTGGTGGTTTCCTGGTAGCGACTGGAGCTTTGCGCCATCACGCCAAACTCATCCCCCAGCACAATTTTGGCATTCTGAAATGCCACCACACTCAGCCGCTGCATATCCTGGGCATGCTGAACAACCAGTTCTTTTTCACGCAAGGTGATCACTGCATTTTGATACCGGACATAAGGCTGGCTATAGAACAGTTCAGTCGGCTGGTCTGGAAGGTGCTGTAAAGTGGCAACATCACCATGCCCCTGCTCCAGCAGGTAACGGATACGCGCATTGGGAACGTGCAAAAATACTGCATCATACCCCATTCGCTGACTGACCTCCCGCAGCAACTCCAGCTCGAAGCCGGTGCCATCCTGCAACTGAATGTAGGGTGGTTTATCCATACCAACCAAAAAGGTCAGCGTACGTTCAGCCAGGGCAGATACACTAAAAAAGAAGAACACAATCCCAAGCAAAAGTGGCATGCGTAAAGGCCTCCGCGTCATAATGACTTAAGTATAGTCAGGAATTGTGTTTAAACGCATTGCAGCTTATCTTTAATGCGTAAAAAATACATCGGCTGCGTAACCTTGGTACTATCTGGATGCATAAAGTTTTTATCAGCGGCATACTCATCTTGCTTCTGTCTTTGCCAGCACACAGCTGTCAATTACGCATGGGAGCTGACAGTTCTTTTCCGCCCCACCTGAATCCCACCGGCAGCGGTTGGCAAGGCTTGTCTATTGACCTTGCCAGAGCATTAGCCGAAGAAGCAGGCTGTGAGTTAGTGATCTACCAGTCCCCCTGGCGCCGCTCGCTGCAACTGATTGCGCAGGGCCAGTTGGATATGCTGAGTCACCTTTCATTTTCCGAGCAACGTCTGGCAGACTTTCGCTTTATCGGGCCGCATCATCAGGAAACCGTCGTCTTGATTGGGGATCCCCAACGGTTGCCAGCACTGGAAAATCTACAGCAATTGGCAAGCTGGCCTAAAGAGCTGCTACTGGCCATTTTAAATGGCGCCTACTACGGTGAAGCGTTTGAGCAGCTGATCGCGCTTGATGATTTTGGCCCCACGCTGGTGGAGATCCGAAGCCATGAAGATAAGTTGGCTTTGTTGGATACAGGCCGAGTGGATGCCGTATTGGAAGATCAAAGCACCCTCTACCATTGGCGACAAACCGGCCAGATGCAGCATCGGAGTTATCAGCAATTGTTGGTGGTGTACCAAAACCCGGTCTATTTTGGCTTTAGCCGCCACACCATCTCTGACGAGATGGCTGTGCGGCTTGATGAAGCCTGGCAACGCTTGTATCAACGTGGAAAACTGCAGCAAATTCGGGCCAGATATCTGCCCGAACTTCCATTGCCTGCACCTGCCGCGATTTTCTAGACGGTATCCAGCTTAATCATTCAGATTAGGCGCAAGCCAGGCTTCAGCCTCTTGCTCACTCCAACCTTTGCGGCTGGCATAATCGGTCAGTTGATCGCGGCCAATCTTACTGACCGCAAAGTATTTACTGTCCGGATGAGCCAGATACCAGCCACTGACTGCAGCGCCTGGCCACATGGCATAGCTTTCGGTCAGTTGCATACCGGTTTGAGCTTCTACATCCAGTAATTGCCACAAGGTGCCTTTTTCGGTGTGCTCAGGACACGCCGGATAACCGGGAGCTGGTCGTATGCCCTGGTACAACTCACGGATCAACTGCTCGTTTTCCAGTTGTTCATCGGCTGCATAGCCCCAGTACTCACGGCGGATCTTAAGATGTAAATACTCTGCCAGCGCTTCTGCCAGCCGATCGGCCAATGCTTTGACCAGAATGCTGTTGTAATCATCATGTGCTGCGGCAAATTCAGCGGCAAACTCATCGGCGCCAAAACCGGTACTCACCGCAAAAGCCCCCATGTAATCGGCCACACCACTAGCAGCCGGAGCAATAAAATCACTCAGGCAGCTGTTGGGAATTTGATTGCGCAGTTGCAACTGCTGACGCAACTGATGCAGACGACAACGTTCGGTACTGCGGCTTTCATCCGTGTACACAATAATATCGTCACCATCGCTGTTGGCCGGAAACAGACCAAACACGGCTTTACCCTGAATGCGCTTGCTGCCAATCATCTGATCCAGCATGGCATTGGCATCCGCCAATAATTTGCGGGCTTCCATGCCAACTTCCGGATGATTCAAAATAGCCGGATATTTGCCCGACAACTGCCAGGTCATAAAAAACGGCGTCCAGTCGATGTAATCACGCAGTTGATGCAAGTCCACATCGGCCCACAGGTGCACACCAGGTTGTTTCGGAGCTGGTGCAACCCTGGTTAAATCCAGCTGAAATTTATTGGCGCGAGCCTCGGCTAAACTCAGCATTGTCTGACCAGGACGGCTGCGTTGATGCTGCTCACGCACCGTGACATACTCCTGTTGAATGCGCGCCAGATAGTCGGTTTTGCTACTTTGGCTGATCAAAGACTGCACTACCGAGACACTGCGCGAGGCATTCGGCACATAGACCACCCCATGCTGATAATGCGGTTCTATCTTGACGGCCGTATGCACCTTGGAGGTAGTGGCACCTCCAATCAACAGTGGCAGTTCAAAACCAAGCCGCGTCATTTCTTTGGCCACATGCACCATTTCATCCAGTGATGGGGTGATTAAGCCAGATAAACCTATCACATCGACATTTTCATCTTTGGCTACCTGCAGCAACTTGGCACAAGGCACCATCACGCCAAGATCGATCACCTCAAAGTTGTTGCACTGCAGCACCACCCCGACAATGTTTTTGCCAATGTCGTGCACATCGCCTTTGACTGTGGCCAGCAAAATTTTTCCCTGGGCCCGACCACCGGATTTTTCCGCTTCGATGTAGGGCTGCAGATAAGCCACCGCTTTTTTCATCACCCGGGCAGATTTCACCACCTGAGGCAGGAACATTTTACCCTCACCAAACAAATCGCCCACCACATTCATGCCATCCATCAGCGGGCCTTCGATCACATGCAGCGGCTTCTCCGCCTGCTGGCGGGCTTCTTCGGTATCCTGTTCAATGTAATCGGTAATGCCTTTCACCAGCGCATGCTCCAGCCGCTTGGTTACCGGTAAGCTGCGCCAGGCATCATCCTGCTTCTCTGCCACGCTGCCATCGCCTTTAAACTCTGGCGCGATATCCAGCAAACGCTCAGTGGCGTCCTCGCGCCGGTTTAAGATGACATCCTCCACCCGCTCGCGCAGCAGCTCCGGGATGTCGTCGTATACTGCCAACTGGCCGGCATTGACGATGCCCATATCCATGCCGGCAGCGATGGCATGGTACAAAAACACCGAGTGCATGGCTTCACGCACCGGATCATTGCCGCGAAATGAGAAAGAAATATTGGACACCCCGCCAGAAATTTTGGCATAGGGGCACAAGCGCTTGATATCGCGGCAGGCCTCAATAAAGTCTACGGCGTAATTATTGTGCTCTTCGATGCCGGTCGCCACCGCAAAAATATTGGGATCAAAGATAATATCTTCCGGTGGGAAACCAACGCTCTCCACCAGCAAGCGGTAGGCACGCTGGCAAATCTCCACTTTGCGCGCTTGGGTATCCGCCTGCCCCACTTCATCAAACGCCATCACCACAGCGGCTGCGCCGTAGCGGCGGATGCGCCTGGCTTGCTCTAAAAAGGGCGCTTCGCCTTCTTTCAGTGAGATGGAGTTGACAATGGCTTTACCCTGAATGCATTTCAGCGCTGCTTCAATGATGTCCCATTTGGATGAGTCCACCATAATCGGTACCCGGCAGATATCCGGCTCCCCCGCCAGTAGGCTGAGGTAACGCACCATGGCGGCCTTGCTGTCCAGCATGGCTTCATCCATGTTGATATCGATGATCTGCGCGCCGTTTTCTACCTGTTGTCTGGCTACATCCAGCGCCGTTTCATAGTCGTCATTTAAAATCAGTTTCTTAAAGCGTGCTGAGCCGGTGACATTGGTGCGTTCACCGATATTGATAAATCGTGCCTGTTGCTGCATTACCACTCCGGAGAAAAAGCTTCTAGGCCAGCCAGGTTAAACTGATGACTGACAGGTTTCGGTTGACGTGGCGCAACGCCAGCGACTGCTGCGGCAATAGTGCGGATATGCTCTGGCGTGGTGCCACAGCAACCACCAACAATATTGACAAAGCCTTGCCGTGCCCAATCGGCAATTTCTGCCGCCATCTCCTCAGCACCCAAGTCATACTCGCCAAATTCATTCGGTAAACCGGCATTGGGGTGCACCGAGACAAAGGCTTCTGATACTGTCGACAAAGCCTCAACATAAGGCCGCAGTAGATCCGGGCCCAGCGCACAATTTAAGCCAAAGCACACTGGCTTCACATGGGCCAGCGAATGATAAAAGGCTTCGGTGGTCTGGCCCGACAGGGTTCGACCAGACGCATCGGTGATGGTGCCGGAAATCATGACCGGCAGTTCAAATCCAAGCTCATCAAATACCTCCAACACGGCAAAAGCTGCGGCTTTGGCGTTTAAGGTATCAAAGATGGTTTCCAGCATAATCATATCGGCTCCGCCTTCAATTAAGGCGTGAGTCGATTCTTTGTAGGCCGTCACCAGTTCATCGAAGGTGACGTTGCGATAGCCTGGGTCGTTGACATCCGGTGAAATTGAGGCGGTGCGGTTGGTTGGCCCCAGCACACCAGCGACATAACGAGGCCGCTCCGGTGTTTGCTGCGTTATTTCATCACAAGCCTGGCGCGCCAGTCTGGCGGCCTCGCGGTTAATGCGGGCCGACAGGGCTTCCATCTGATAATCGGCCATGGCGATAGTGGTGGCATTAAAGCTGTTGGTCTCCACAATATCCGCACCGGCCAACAGATACTGCCGGTGAATCGAGCGAATGATGTCCGGTTGCGTCAGTACCAACAGGTCATTGTTGCCTTTTACATCAGTCGGCCAGTTGGCAAACTCATTACCGCGGTAATCGGCTTCCTGCAGCTGATGCGCCTGAATCATGGTACCCATGGCACCATCCAGGATCAGGATCCGCTGCGCTAACAGAGCTCGCAGCTGCTCAGGGGTCAATCGTGCTTTGCTCATGAAACCTCACTTCCTGCCAATAGCGCCCAAATCAAAAGGGGTGGCCTGATAGACATAATAGTTTAACCAATTGCTGAATAACAAAAAGGCATGGCTCTGCCATAACTTTAATGGCGGCTGGCTGGGATCATCCTGCGGAAAATAATGCTCTGGGATCTTCGGGTTTAATCCAGCGGCCAGATCACGTTGGTATTCATCCGCTAAGGTATTCACATCGTACTCCGGGTGGCCGGTCACAAACACCCGGCTGCCGCTGCTGTTCTGCAGCAAATAAGGACCCGTCACATCGGACTCGGCCAGAATATGCAGGTCATCATGCTGCGAAAAACGTTGTTTCGGGACCTGGGCATAGCGGGAATGCGGCACTTTAAACTCATCATCAAAACCACGCACCAGCGGACACAACGGTTGCTTCAACTGCTGCGCATAGACACCGGATAACTTGTCGCCACGAATTTCACGCTGCAAGCCATAGTAATGATACAGGGCGGCATGCGCCGCCCAACACAAAAACAAGGTCGACGTGACATGATTGTCAGCCCAGCTTAAGATCCCTTCCAGCTGATCCCAGTAAGTAACATCTTCATAGTCAACCAAGCCAAGCGGCGCCCCGGTGATGATCAGGCCATCGTATTTTTGATCGGCAACCTGGGAGAAATAGCGGTAAAAGCAATTTAAGTGGCTTTCCGGCGTATGCTTGCTGACGTGATCATCGAGGCGCAATAGCTCCACATCTACCTGCAATGGTGAATTTGCCAGCAGACGTAACAGCTGGATTTCAGTAGTAATTTTGTTGGGCATCAAATTCAAAATGGCGATGCGCTGCGGCCGGATATCCTGGCTGGCGGCCCGGCTCTCGGTCATGACAAATACGTTTTCTGCTGACAAAGCGCCCACGGCAGGCAACTGATCGACAACTTTGATTGGCATAACGACTCCATACCCACTGAGAACAATGGATGAAGTGTGCGAAAAAACCAACTGAAAGTCAACTTCTAAACGTATAGACGTCCAAATTGACAGGTGTAATCACGCCCTCGGATAGCAGCCATCGCTTTTATTCAAAAAAAATGCCAGCACTAGGCTGGCATCTTTTGAGCACCGCAATGCCTTATTCCTCTGCTGGCAACTCTTCTGCAGTCTCTAACGCAGCTTTTTTGATGGTTTCTGGCTTTAACAATAAACGATTGCGCAATTCTGCTTCAATTTCATTGGCAATCGCCGGATTGTCCAACAAAAACTTCATCGCATTGGCTTTGCCCTGGCCAATTTTATTGCCCTGATAGGCATACCAGGCACCGGATTTATCCACCAACTTCTCCTGCACGCCCAGATCCAACAGCTCACCTTGCTTGTTGATGCCCTGGCCATAGGTAATGATAAACTCAGCTTGTTTAAAGGGTGGTGCTACTTTGTTTTTCACCACTTTCACCCGGGTTTCGTTGCCGATGATTTCATCGCCATCTTTCACCGAACCGATGCGCCGGATATCCAACCGCACCGAAGCATAGAACTTCAGTGCATTACCACCGGTAGTGGTTTCCGGGTTGCCGAACATCACACCGATTTTCATCCGGATTTGGTTGATGAAAATACACAGTGTGTTGGAGCGCTTGATATTGGCGGTCAGCTTACGCAAGGCTTGCGACATCAAGCGGGCTTGCAAGCCCATATGGCTATCGCCCATATCGCCTTCGATTTCCGCTTTTGGCGTTAACGCTGCCACCGAGTCAACAATCACCACATCAACCGCGGCAGAGCGCACCAGCATGTCGCAGATTTCCAGCGCTTGTTCGCCGGTATCCGGTTGTGATACCAGTAAGTCGTCGACATTCACCCCCAGCTTGGCGGCATACACCGGATCGAGCGCATGCTCGGCATCGATAAAGGCACAGGTTTTACCGGCGCGCTGCGCTTCGGCAATCACCTGCAAAGTCAGGGTGGTTTTACCGGAAGACTCAGGCCCATAAATTTCCACGATACGGCCATAAGGCAAACCACCGATGCCAAGCGCGATGTCCAGCCCCAGCGAGCCGGTCGAAACAGAGGCAATATCCAACGCCGTGCTGTCGCCCAGTCGCATAATCGAACCTTTACCGAACTGACGTTCAATTTGGCCTAAGGCGGCGGCCAGCGCTTTTTGTTTATTGTCGTCCATTGATGACTCCCGAAAAATTAGATTGGGCCGAATGCTGTATGAGCATACAGTAGTTTAGTTTGTGCTTGCTGTCAACAGCCGGATGCTTTGTTGCAGCGCGAAATCGATGGCTTGCTGGCGAATGTCTGCCCGCTCTCCGGTAAAAAGTTGCTGATTGCTGGTGCAAAGCCCGCGCAACCAAAAAGCAAAGCACACCGTTCCCACCGGCTTGTGCTCAGAGCCGCCGCCAGGCCCGGCGATGCCGGAGATGGCAATCGCCAAATCAGCACCGGCGGCTTTGGCAGCACCAGCAGCCATTTCCTGCACCGTTTGCAAGCTAACCGCACCATGCTGCTGCAGGGTTTGCGCATCCACCGCTAATAATTGCTGTTTGGATTTGTTACTATAGGTGACAAAACTGCGATCAAGATACGCAGAGCTACCGGCCACAGCGGTTAGGTTGTAAGCCAAGCCACCGCCGGTACAGGATTCCGCCGCCGTCACCATCAGCTGTTGCTCGATCAATAACTGGCCCAATGTCTGCGCCAGTTGTAAGGTGTCGGTGGTGGTGCTCATAGCAATCCAAATGCAAGGAATTTGACACCATTATGCCGTCCACCACCGCTTTGGGGCAAGCTGCCAGTACCCATACCCCGATGATGCAACAATATCTGGGGTTAAAAGCCCAGCATCCGGATATTCTGCTGTTTTATCGTATGGGCGATTTTTACGAGCTGTTTTATGACGATGCGAAAAAAGCAGCCCGCCTGCTGGATATTTCGCTGACCAAGCGTGGCCAAAGTGGTGGCCAGCCGATCCCGATGGCCGGTGTACCCTACCATGCGGTCGAATCCTACCTGGCCCGGCTGGTCCAGCTCGGTGAGTCGGTCGCTATTTGTGAGCAGATTGGCGATCCGGCAACCAGCAAAGGCCCGGTTGAGCGTCAGGTTGTGCGTATTGTCACGCCTGGCACCGTCACCGATGAAGCCTTGCTGCAGGAGCGGCGTGATACCCTGCTCGGCAGCCTGGTACAGCATAAAAATCAGTTTGGCCTGGCCTGGCTGGATTTGGCCAGTGGCCGTTTTTTACTGCAGCAGTTAAGCACTGAAAGCGATGTGCAGGCTTTATTGCAGCGGCTGCAACCGGCCGAACTCTTGTACAGCGAAGAACTGGCCGCTCAACAGCTGTTGCCGGCGCGCTGCAGCAACCGACGTCGCCCGGTCTGGGAGTTTGAAGCCGAGACTGCCCGTCGTTTGTTGTGCCAGCAATTTGGCACCAAAGACCTACTGAGCTTTGGCGTAGAGGATGCCCCGGTAGGCCTGATGGCTGCGGGCTGTTTAATGCAGTACGTCAAAGACACCCAGCGCAGCCAGTTGCCGCATATCCGCGCCATCGCCAAAGAACAAAGCGATGACTACATTGTGCTGGATGCCGCCACCCGGCGTAACCTTGAGCTGACGCAAAACCTGGCCGGCGGCCGCGAGCATACCTTGCTGGATGTACTGGATCAGACACAAACCGCCATGGGCTCGCGTTTGTTGCAACGCTGGATCCATGCACCGCTACGCCAGCAACAGCGCATCACAGAACGCCTGCAAGCGGTGACTGAATTGACAGACTGCTACCCAGAGCTACAGCCGCAACTCAAGCACATTGGGGATATCGAGCGAGTGATTGCCCGTATTGCCTTACGCTCTGCCCGGCCGCGCGATTTTGCAAGGCTGCGCCAGGCGCTGCAGCAACTGCCCGAGTTGCAACCTTTGGCCAGTAGCTGGCACAGCCCTTTACTGAGCACACTGGCCAGCCAGACCGAACCACTGCCAGAGCTGTGTGCTTTGCTGGAGCGCGCCATTGTCGAGCAGCCACCGGTGCTGATCCGCGATGGCGGTGTCATTGCTTCAGGTTATCATGAAGAACTGGATCATTGGCGGGCACTGGCGACCGGTGCCACCGATTACCTGCAGCAACTGGAAGCCCGCGAAAAAGAGCGCACTGGCATCAGTTCACTCAAGGTTGGTTTTAACCGGGTGCATGGTTATTACATCGAGATTGGCCGTGGCTCGGATCACAAGGTGCCGGCAGACTACATTCGCCGCCAGACGCTGAAAAATAACGAGCGTTTTATTATTCCTGAGCTCAAAGAGTACGAAGACAAGGTCTTGGGCAGCCAAAGCAAAGCCCTGGCGCTGGAGAAACAGTTGTACGATGCGCTGTTTGATCAGGTGCTACCGCTACTGGAAACGCTGCAGCAACTAGCCGCCGCCCTGTCGCAGTTGGATGTGCTGAGCAATTTTGCTGAACGGGCCGATGTACTGAATTACCAACAACCCGAGCTGCAAACTGCAGCAGGGATCCAGATTGAGCAAGGCCGCCATCCGGTGGTCGAGCAGGTGATGCAGGAACCTTTTATTGCCAACCCTCTGCAGCTCTCCCCCAAGCGCCGCATGCTGCTCATTACTGGGCCTAATATGGGCGGTAAATCGACCTACATGCGCCAGACTGCGCTGATTGTGCTGATGGCTGCGATTGGCAGCTATGTCCCCGCCGAACGGGCGGTGATAGGCCCAATCGATCGGATCTTTACCCGGGTTGGCGCGTCGGATGATCTGGCTTCCGGCCGCTCGACCTTTATGGTGGAAATGACCGAAACCGCCACCATCTTGCACCACGCCACGCCGAACAGCCTGGTGCTGATGGATGAAGTGGGCCGGGGCACCAGCACTTACGATGGGTTATCGCTGGCCTGGGCCTGCGCTGACTATCTGGCCCGGCAATTAAAAGCCATGACCCTGTTTGCCACCCACTACTTTGAGCTGACCCAACTGGCCGATGAGCTGGAAGGGTTGGCCAATGTGCATTTCGATGCGGTTGAGCATGGCGATACCATTGCTTTTATGCACCATGTGCAAGAAGGAGCCGCCAGCAAAAGCTTTGGCTTGCAGGTAGCACAACTGGCCGGTGTGCCCAAGGTGGTGATCCAGCAGGCCAGACGCAAGCTGCAGCAACTGGAACAGGCCGAGCCAGCGGCAGCAACCAGCGCAAAGCCGGTTGCCGCAGCACAACTAGATCTGCTGGCTCCGGAGCATCCGGTGCTGCAGCAACTACGCAGCATCAATCCGGACGATCTCAGCGCCCGTCAGGCGCTGGAGTTGTTGTATCAACTACAGGCACAACTGATCGAGTAATACCCTTAGCAAAAAAGCGCCGATGGGCGCTTTTTGTTTTATTTTCGAAGCTGTATTAATCCTGAAACAGCGTTTCGATATTGAGCCCCTGATGGGTGACGATTTCTTTTAACCGCCGCAAGGCTTCCACCTGAATTTGCCGCACCCGCTCGCGGGTTAAGCCAATTTCATGGCCGACATCTTCCAACGTGGACGGCTCATACCCCAGCAAACCAAAACGACGGGCCAGAACTTCACGTTGCTTCGGATTCAGTTCATCCAGCCATTGCACCAAGTGCTGCTTGATGTCCTGATCCTGCAGTTCGATTTCCGGCCCCAGCTCTTTGTCATCTGCAATCACATCCAGCAATTGTTTATCCGACGAGCCGGCCGCTAAGCCATCGACCGAGGTAATGCGCTCGTTCAACTTAAGCATCTTACTCACTTCTTCTACCGGCTTATCCAGCGCAGTAGCGATTTCTTCGGCGGTAGGCTCATGATCCAGCTTTTGCGACAGCTCACGGGCCGCACGCAGGTAAATATTGAGTTCTTTAACTACGTGGATCGGTAAACGGATGGTGCGGGTCTGGTTCATAATGGCCCGCTCTATGGTTTGGCGGATCCACCAGGTCGCGTAGGTCGAAAAGCGGAAACCGCGCTCTGGGTCAAACTTTTCTACCGCACGGATCAAACCAAGGTTACCTTCCTCAATCAGATCCAGCAACGCCAGGCCCCGGTTGATGTAACGACGGGCAATTTTCACCACCAGTCGTAAATTACTTTCAATCATACGTTTGCGGGCAGCTTCATCGCCCTTGAGCGCTAATCGCGAGAAATAGACTTCTTCCTCAGCAGTTAACAGCGGCGAAAAACCAATTTCGCCAAGGTACATCTGGGTTGCATCTAAAGCACGGTAACTGTCATCGCGTGCAAAAACTTCATCGTTATCCGTCTCGTTGTCTTCGGTAAGAGCGGCAGCATCTGGCTCATCCGTATCATCCATCAAAGACAAATCGTCGTTTACATCTTCATTGCTGCTTTCATCACGATCATGTATTGCCTTGGATCCCATATCCTTCTCCCACATCTACAGGGTACATTTGGTACAGCCAAACCGGCTCCAGGTTGCTGACCGTCACTGCGTCCTTCAGGACGTCTATTGTTATGATGTTGCTTTCCTGTGTTACTTTGGCAAAAACTGAAGTGGGTCTACCGATTGCCCACGGAAACGGATTTCAAAGTGCAATTGTGTTCGACTAGCTTCAGTACTGCCCATATCGGCAATGTGTTGTCCAGCCTCCACCCGTTGTTGCTCCCGAACCAGCAAGCGACTGTTGTGGGCATAAGCACTTAGATAATCATCGTTGTGTTTAATGATGATTAAATTGCCATAGCCCCGTAGTGCATTGCCAGCATAAACCACCTGCCCTGCAGCAGCGGCATTGATACGCTGCCCTTCATTGCCAGCGATCTTAATGCCCTTACTACCATGCTCCTGATGAGAGAAACGCGCCAGGAGGGTGCCTCTAGCCGGCCACTGCCATTGCAATCGACCTGATGCTGGGGTATTGTGCTCGGTTTTTTCCGGGTTTTGTGCTGATCTATTATGAACATAACCCGTTTGCGGACTAGGTGCAACCGATTTTGCCGGTGGGCTTGGATTGGTCTGAGCTCTTGGTGTTGCAGGCGCAGGCGTGGCTGGCCGGGTAGTCACCGGAGACGGTTGCGGGGCTCTGGTAGCCGGTGTTGCAGCCACGGTTGTGCGTGCAGCCGGAGCAGCTCCCGTCATACGTAACTGCTGGCCTGGGTGAATGATGTAGGGTGCTGTGATTTGATTGCGCCTTGCCAACTCACGGAAATCCTGGCCAGCCCGAAAAGCAATGGAGTAAAGCGTGTCGCCTCGCTGCACCTGATAGGTATCGGTGGTGATGCTGCCCCGCGATGCCTGAGCCGATTGTATCGGTAAACTGGCAACCGGTGCTGGCGCCGAGCGTTTGGCGCACCCACTCAGCAGCGTACTGAGCATGCCCACCATCAGTAAACCACAAAAACCCGGCAACAAAGCGGGGTAACTTTTGCGTCTGACTGGGGCACTCGGTGCACTCATCGCCGCCTCATTAATTGCTTACATCATCACGACTATCTGGGTGACGTTCCAGGCGCAGCATGCCCTGCATCAACAGAACCCCAACGAAAGCCATCAGCAGTGCCCATCCCAGCTGCAAGGATCCGTGGTGTTCAGCATAACTGGCAAGGCTCACCGGCTCACCGGCAAGCTGCCAGGGCCAGACCCGGTACATGGCACCAATCACCACACCGATTAACAGGGCTAAGGTCGCATCATGGTACCGTGCCAGCAAACACGACAACAAGCGTGAAAAGCTGAGTAACCCCACCCCACATCCACTGGCAAAAAGCAGCAATGGAACCAGCTGCAACTCTGTTACTGCCAGCAATACCGGGGCATACATGCCAAGCAACAACAGAATAAAACTACCTGAGATCCCAGGTAAAATCATCGCGCAAATGGCAATGGCACCTGCGACAAAGTACATCCAAAGCTCAGGCTCCAACTCCACCGCTTGCAAACGCCCAATGGCCAAGGCAAGGCCTACGCCGGTCAGCAGCAAAGCCAGGCGCCATCGGTTCCAGTGCAGTTTCAGGCACAAATGCGGCAAGGCAGACAGGATCAAACCGAAAAATAACGCCCAAAGCAGCACCGGCTGGTGCGCCAGCATCCAGCTAACACCATTGGCCAGTAAAAAGACACTGAGTAAAATCCCGCCAAACAGACAGAGTAAAAAAGTACCATCGATGTGTCGCCAGGCTGCAGCTAGCCGGCCTTGCAACACCATAGCAGCGGCATGGTGATCCACCGAGCGAATCGCCTTGATCAGTCGCTCATATATCCCCAGTAGCAGCGCCAAAGTGCCGCCGGAAACCCCAGGCACGATATCGGCAGCACCCATCAACAATCCTTTACACCACACCATCAAATACGACATCACCACACCCTGTGATTCATGGTCACCTAGGCTAACTCACCTGGCACCAAAGGTACAAAACGAACTGCTTCGACACTTTCTTCAGAAAACTCATCCCCCTGACGGCTGATCACCCGGAGTACTTGCTCATCGGTCCCAACGGGGATCACCAGACGCCCCCCATCGCTCAGTTGTTGCAACAACGCCTGAGGCACTGCACTAGGAGCAGCTGTCACCAGAATACAATCAAATGGCGCCTTACTCAGCCAGCCCTGCCAGCCATCACCATGCTTCATCGATACATTGTGCAAGTCGAGCTGTTGCAGGCGGCGCTTAGCCTGAAACTGCAAACTTTTAATGCGCTCCACGCTGTAGACCCGGTCAAACAGCTGGGCCAGTACCGCAGTCTGGTAACCAGAGCCGGTACCAATTTCCAATACATGCTGGTGTTTACCACCCGCCAACAAAAGCTCCGTCATTCGGGCAACAATGTACGGCTGTGAAATGGTTTGGCCATGGCCTATGGGCAAAGCCGTATTTTCATAGGCTTTGTGCGCCAGCACCGTTTCGACAAACAAATGGCGTGGTGTATTGGCAATGGCAGTGACTACCTGTTGATTACGAATACCTTCACTTTGAAGTTTTTGTGCCAGCACACTGGCACTGCGTTGGGTTGCTACGGCCATTTACAACTGAATTCCTTCTAGCCACTGACTAAGTTGTTCCATGCTTTTATAAGCAGACATATCGACATGAATCGGGGTAATGGAGGCATAGCCATTGGCAATGGCATAAAAGTCGGTGCCGGGGCCAGCATCAAGCTCCGGCCCTAAAGAGCCATACCAGTAGATATCGCGCCCCCAGGGATCACGCGCCTTGGTCATGGTTTCTGCTTTATGGCGCCGTCCCAGACGGGTAATTTGCACCCCTTTGAGCTGCTGCACCGGGATAGCTGGCACATTGATATTGAGAATTTGATCAGCAGGCAGCGGGTGCGACTTTAGCTTCTTAATCACCTGCACCGTGACATAAGCGGCCGTTTCAAAGTACTCGTCATCATGCCCGGCCAACGACACCGCAATGGCGGGCAGGCCCAAATGCCGGCCTTCGGTCGCCGCTGCTACCGTGCCTGAATAAATCACATCGTCCCCCATGTTGGCGCCATGATTGATGCCAGCCACCACCAGATCCGGGGTAAAGTCCAACAGCTGACTAATCGCCAGATGCACACAATCCGTTGGGGTACCACTCACGGCAGTAAAACCATTGTCCAGTTGCTGCGTTCGCAGTGGATTGAGCAACGTCAGCGAATTACTGGCACCACTGCAGTTGCGATCCGGCCCAACCGTGGTGACATCAGCAATTTGCGATAACGCTTGCTGCAGCACCTGAATGCCTTTGGCATAAACGCCATCATCATTACTTAACAAAATGCGCATTAGTCTTCTCCATACTGCTTACTGGCGCCAGCATCGGTGTACTGCACCAATTCTCGCAGCACACTGGTGGCAAAACAACCCGTAGGCAGAGCAAATTGCAGTAAAATTGTATCGTCTTGTTGCACCGCACTCAGTTGCTGAGGCACCAATCGGATAGAGCGGCGCTCTGCTTTTAAACGAAAGTCAATCAACCCCTGCACCAGGCTAGCATACCCGGCCAGCCAGCTGGCTTCAAGCCGGGCCGCTTCCTGCTGCGGCTGGGATTTCTCCGCAGCAGCCACACCACACAAAGCAGCCGTTGGATGAAGATCCCCTTGCTCTAACCGTTGCTGCAATGCGTCCAGCGCCTCATCGGCACGGAAAATCGAGCCTGAGCCATCCAGTTGCACGATATCGCCTGGCAACAGCGTATTGAAATATCCGGCGACAATGCGCGCTGAGATTTGCTGGTTAAATAAGAAAGAGCGTGCGGCTGACAGAACCAGGCCGCGCAACTGCCGATCAGCAATGCCCTGGCCGGCAAAGAGTGCTTTGGCTTTGACCAGGTTACCGCCATCAATACCAAAACGTTGCTCACCGTAATAATTCGGCACACCCTGTTGCACCAGAGGTAAACGTGTTAGTACTCCAGCGGCATCATCCAACTGACGTAAACGGATTTGAAAGTGATTGCGCTTCAAAGCGCCGAGGCGCAGCTTGCGGTGATGGCGCTGTACCTGCAAGATCCGATAGCCTTCCCCTTGCCAGTCCTGCCAGGGCACCTCGGCTTTGATTGGCCAGGGCAGACAAAACCACTGCCGGGTAATGGCATGACGATCTTTACGACCGGCAAAACTAATGTCACGGTTTTTCAGCCCGGCTCGCTCGGCCAACTGCCTGGCGACATACTGGGTATTCTGGCCAGTTTTTTCAATCTGTAGCAGCAGGTGCTCCCCCGCGCCGCTGGGGCTAAAGTTAAGCTCTTCATCCACCAAAAAATCAGCGGGCTGGCTACGAATCACTGCCGTTGCCTCTGGCCGGCCATGCAACCAGGCTTGTGTGGTCGCTGCCATCAAGCGGCCACCAGCAACACCACAGCTTCAGCTGCAATCCCCTCTTTCCGGCCAACAAAGCCCAGTCGCTCGGTGGTGGTTGCTTTCACATTGACCTGGCTAAGCTCTGCCTGCACATCTGCCGCAATGACAGCCCGCATGGCTGCAATATGCGGCGCAATTTTGGGGGCCTGCGCCATAATGGTGATGTCCAGGTTGCCCAGCTTCCAGCCGTGCTGTTGCATGGTGGCCACCACTTGGCGCAGCAGCAACCGGCTATCGATATTGGCATAAGCAGCATCGGTATCGGGGAAGTGATGACCAATATCGCCAAGCGCCAGCGCCCCTAAAATAGCATCGGTCAAGGCATGCAATACTACATCGCCGTCCGAGTGAGCCAGTAATCCTTGCGGATAGTCCACTTTTACGCCGGCCAGAGTTACCGGGCCTTCGCCACCAAAAGCATGGACATCAAAACCATGGCCTATGCGAATCGCTGTCACTGCTGTGTCTCCAGATAAAATGCAGCCAAAGCAAGATCCTCTGGCCGGGTTACTTTGATATTGTCGCTACGCCCCTCAACCAACAGCACCGGCTGGCCCGCCCACTCCATAGCAGACGCTTCGTCGGTTACCGCCACACCGTCAGCTAACGCTGCGCGTAAGGCATGCTTTAACAGCAACAGAGGAAACAATTGAGGGGTAAGGGCATGCCAGAGCCGGTCACGATCCACCGTCTGCTCAATGTGTGGGCCGCCACGTTTCATGGTATCACGCACCGGCGTTGCCAAAATGCCGCCACAACCGGCTTGCTGACAACGGTCCAGCAGGCGTTTCAGATCAGCAGGGTGCAGCAGCGGTCTGGCGGCATCATGAACCAGCACCCAGTCAAACTGAGCCGGGTCCAGAGCCTCCAGCGCAGCCAGCACTGAATCGGCCCGCTCCTTGCCACCGACCACGGTGCTTACCGTTGCATCAGCAACCAGACTGGTACCATGAAAGTAAGGGTCCGCTGCGCCGAGCGCAATCACCAGAGGCAAGTCAGGAGTTAACTGGCGAAGAGCAGCAGCACTGTGCTCCAAAATAGTGCGATCATGCAAACGCAGATATTGCTTGGGTACATCACTTTGCATCCGGCTCCCCACTCCGGCTGCCGGAATCACTGCTGCTAATCGGTTCAGAGTGAGCGCAACCATTAACGCTCCGGCTGCAATGGTAAGGTAATGCCCTGCCGCTGATCATGCAAACTCGGGCTATCGGTCACTATGCGAAAAAAGATTTCATCGTCACGGATCATACCCAGCTCGTTACGGGCTCGCTCTTCAATCGCCTCCAGACCAAGCCGCAGATCATCCACATCCGCCAGCAGCAGGCGATTGCGCTTGGCCAGTTCTTCATTAGCTAATGCCTGCTGCTCCAACTGTTGCGTGAGCTGCAGGTAGTCACTGACACTGTGCTGCCCAAACCACAAACGGTATTGCAGCAACAGCAACAGGATCAATAAGGCGATTGTCAGTAACCGCATGCCACCGGCTCAGAATTCATCATAGGGTTATTATGAAGCTTTCAATGCAGTGTGGGAAGGGTTAACTGGTCGCAAGCGGTGCTTGCAGGATAGGTTTGGCAAAGTTTTTCCAGTTCAGGTCGGTGGTGAGCAGCAGCTCACGCAAACTCAGAGCCCGGGGCGAGCTGCGTTTTTGGTTGCTCCATTGATGGCCACAGCAGCACGCTGTCATCACCACTTTCACTGGCTGCAGCAAAAATTTATCGGTATTGGCACTGCTGAGCGGGGTGCCGGCAAAAGCAAACCAACCTTGCTGGTTGCAATGCAGCCGCTGGCCGGCTTTGTCTACTTCATCAATGGTATCCAGTAAAATACGCTCTACTCCAAGCTGCTCCTGATACACTGGGACCAGCAGACCAGGCTTGGCGTATTTCTCAAAGAAACGGGCAATTTGATCTGGCCGCTGCCGATTCAACGGGCAAGTGGCGGCCTGACTGGCAAACCAGGACGCATTTTGACTATCCAGCAACAACGGAGATTGCACCTTCAGGATACGCTGCGCCGCTTTGCGGATGTAAAATGGCAAACTGGCCAGTTGCCTTGGTAACTCGGCAGCTCTACTTGCTGGCCACTGGGACAGACGCAGCAGTTCGCGCTCGTACAATGCATTGCAGAGTTCAGTGTAAGTTTGGTTCTGGCCAGATACCTGCCAGAAATGTGGCTGATCAGTCGAGTCTTTCATGCTGGTCTGATGGTAACGGAGCCATGCTGGCTTGCACAAGCAAAAAACAATCGCATTTCACAACATTACTTAATCTGAAAACTCTGCACTATGGCTTCAAACTCACCACTTTTGCGCATCAGTTCCAACCTTGCCTGCAGCTGTTCCACCAACTCAGCAGATACATCCGGATGCAACGCCAGAAAGTTGCCCGCAATGCCTTCCAACGCTATGGCTGCCTCGACCACCTCCATCGTCTGCTGATAATCCGCCAGCCAGACCGGCATCACCAGCTCCGAAGACACCATTAAGTCGACCCGCCCTTGCAAGAATAATGGGGTAGCTGCCGACTTGGACTCAAAATCCAGCAAATGCTGGCCATACTGAAAACCTTTTTGTAAGAAGTACTCTTCGAATACATCGCCCCTGGCCACAGCTATCATATAGTCTTTGGCATCGTCGACCTGCTGCAGCTGAATATCGGAGCGACTTTTTAACCGGTATAAATAAGGTGTGGTGTAAGCCAAAGGACCAACCCACTGAAACAAAGCTTCCCGATCTTTGCTGCGGGAGGTCGAATACAGCCCGGCCCGAGGGTTGGCTAGCGCTTGCTCAAAGGCCCGGCGCCAGGGATACAGCTCAAAGCGGCAACGAATAGCCAACTGCTCACAAAGACGTCGTACAATCTCAGTGTTGGTTCCGGTAATGACTCCGTCTTGTTCGTAACTAAAGGGCGGAAAGTGCTCGGTATAAAGCACCAGCTCATCAGCAACCGCACAGCAGCCCCAACTGAGCACCCACCAATAAAATGCCCTCACTGCCTTCAAATCGTGACTCCTGAATTACTGCAAAAAGCTGCGAATGGCCAGATAATCCTGAAACAACAGCTCTGGATCAAAATCCGGCACTGCCCCTACCCGGTTTACGGGGGTAAACACCGCCTGCAACTCTGCTCTTGGGTTGAGTAAATACAATAAAACGCCATGATCCACTTGGTAGATCATAGGATCATCAGCATCCACAGCTCCCGCCTCATAGAGTATAGCCAAACTTTGCTCAAAGTTTCTGTGCTGTTCACTGCCATCCATAGCAACCAACCCACGAATATCGGCAGCAAAGAATGCAAGATACTGTTGCAACGTCTCCGGAGTGTCGCGGGTTGGATCCACCGTATAAAATAATAGTTGAATGTCTGCGTATTGTTGCTGCTGCTCCAGTTCCAGCACAAAGCGGCTGAGCTTGGCCAGGGTCATCGGGCAAATATCCGGGCAATAAGTAAAACCGTAACTCAGCAAATGCCATTGCCCTTTCAGATCCTCACGGGTAACACGCTGCCGGTGTTGATCCCAAAGCTCAAAATCATGCAAAGGTAGCGGGTTCGTTAGCAACACCGCTTGTTGCAAATGCAATGAGCCAGGCTGTCGCGGCAAAAATAACAGCACAGAAGCTACCAACAGTAGCACCAGCAGGATGGCGGCTACCAGGGTATGACGAATACTCCAGCGCATCAATGTCTGGCCTCAGTCAGGCGTACTGTAGTACAGCAGCCGGTTCATCAGAACATAATCGCCCTCAATGGCCATTAAAGCGATGAAAACGACAATGGCAAAAGTGGGAATAATCAACAACAATTTCAGATTCAGGCTTTCCCATTTCACATGCATAAAGACGCTTAAAATCACCCCGGCTTTAATCACCATAAAAAATAAAATCAGACTCCAGCGCAGTAGCCCCTGCAGCTCCATGTAATCGACCATGTAGGAAAAAAAACTCAGTACAAACAGCCAGCCCCAGACTTTCAGGTACATACTGACCGGATGTTGTTGATTCACGTCCTGCGTCATGATTCACCTCACCAGAGATAGAAGAATGCAAAAATAAACACCCAGACCAGGTCGACGAAATGCCAGTAGAGACCGGTAATCTCGACAATCTCATAGCCCTTTTTGTCGTAATGCCCTTTGTGCAGGCGCCAGGCCACGATCAGCAGATAGATCACCCCCCCCGTCACATGAAGCCCGTGAAAACCGGTGATCATAAAAAAGGCCGCGCCAAATTGCTCAGCGCCCATCGGGTTGCCCCAGGGACGAACACCATCTTCAATCAACTTGCTCCATTCGAACACCTGCATACCAACAAACATGGCTCCCAACAAGGCGGTGGCCAACATCAACCAGACCGCCTGTTTACGCATGCCCCGATAGGCACTGCTTACCGCCATCGCCATGGTGCCGCTGCTGGTAATCAGGATGAAGGTCATAATGGCAATCAGCAGCAGTGGAATCGTTTGCCCGGCAACCGTCAGCGCAAAGACTTCACTGACATTGGGCCAGGCCTCTGCCGCCGACCAGCGCACATTCATGTAGGCAATCAGGAAAATACTAAAAATAAAGGTATCCCCCAGCAGGAATACCCACATCATCAACTTGCCCCAGGACATCCGAAATGCTTGCTGATCGGCCGACCAGTCAGCTACCACCCCCTGCCAGCCGTCGGGTCTGTCTGAAAACGATGGATTTGGTTCAGCGCTCATCGCTTCCTCCTTAGAAGCCGCACAAGGCAGCGAGTGAATCTATGGTATTGGCCGAGCTGGTCAGTAAGGCAAACAACACCAGCCAAATGCCAAACAAATAATGCCAGTAGGTGGTACAGAGGCTCAGGCTGGCCACCACTTTGTCACTGCCCTGCTGTTGCCAGTAACGCTGCAACACACCAGCCAGCGCCACCACACCACCGAACAAGTGCGCCAGGTGCACCGCTGTTAGCAAATAGAAGTAGCTGCTGGCAGGATTCGTTGTCAGACCAAAACCGGCCAATGCCAGCTGCTGCCAGACATACCACTGCGCCCCCATGAATCCCAACACGAAAAGCACCGCCAACATCACAGCCAACAAGGATGCCTGCAATTGCCCCTTACGGGCCAGCCAGAGGCCAGCCTGCATCGCCAGGCTGCTCAACAGTAAAATTCCGGTGTTCCACCAGAGTTGCACTGGCCGATCAAAGGGCAGCCAGGGCTCCCCTGCCAGGGCATGAAAGTCACCCATTTGCGAGCGCCCCAGCATCGTCATAATGAAGAGGAAGAAGATCACCGTCACCGTTGCGAGAAAAAACCGCAAGGCCGTTCTGGCAGGCCAGTAGGCAGCCGCAGGCTGTAATAAGGATGGATCCATCCCTTCGGGCTGCGCCAGCCAAGGCTTTTCCGTCAGTTTGCTGAAAATACTCATTTGCCAGCCTCCGCAAACGCCGCGGCATCGGTGACTTCCACCGCACTGTTGGGCACATTCTGCGGAATAAAGTCATCCTTAGCACCTGGTACACTGAAATCATAAGCCCAGCGATACACAATCGGCGCTTCCGGCCCCCAGTTGCCATGCTTGGGTGGGTTATCCGGTGTTTGCCATTCCAGCGTAGTGGCGCCCCATGGATTAGCGGGTGCCTTTTGACCACTCCGCAAACTGATGATGACATTAACAATGAATATCAGCTGCACCACAGCAACAATGATGGCCGCGACGGTGATATTGGCATTAAGCAGCTGCGCTGATTCCGGGATATAATCGGTACCAGCCATGCCAAAATAGCGCCTGGGCAGCCCAAGAATACCGAGATAGTGCATCGGTAAAAATACTGAGTAGGCCCCGATTAAGGTGGCCCAAAAATGCACTTTACCCAGGCCGGTATGCAGCATGCGGCCGGTGACTTTCGGAAACCAGTGGTACAGGGCCGCATAGAGCACCAGGATCGGGGATAACCCCATCACCATATGAAAATGCCCCACCACAAAGTAAGTATCGGATAACGGCAGGTCAATGACGACATTGCCAAGAAAGAGCCCGCTTAAGCCGCCATGGATAAAGGTAAAAATAAAGCCGATCGCAAACAGCATGGGCACCGTCAGATGAATGTTGCCCTTCCACAGCGTCAGGATCCAGTTGTACACCTTGAGCGCGGTTGGCACAGCAATGATCAGGGTGGTGGTGGCAAAGAAGAAACCAAAGTAAGGGTTCATACCGCTGACATACATATGGTGGGCCCAGACCACAAAACTAAGCAAGCCGATGACCACAATGGCCCAAACCATCATGCGGTAGCCAAAAATATTTTTGCGGGCATGGGTAGCCAGAATATCCGATACGATTCCGAAAGCTGGCAAAGCCACGATGTACACCTCAGGGTGGCCAAAAAACCAGAACAGATGCTGAAACAAAATTGGACTGCCACCGGTATGATCCAGTGTTTCCCCCATCGACAAAATGGCAGGCATAAAGAAGCTGGTACCCACCACTTTATCCATCATCATCATGATGGCGCTGACCAGCAAGGCTGGAAACGCCAGCAAGCCCATAATAGTGGCGACAAAAATGCCCCAGATGGTCAGTGGCATCCGCATCAGCGTCATGCCTTTGGTGCGGGCCTGTAAAATCGTGCAGACATAATTCAGCCCGCCCATGGTAAAGGCCACAATGAAGATGCCAAGTGAAATCAGCATCAGCAAGATGCCCCAATCAGCCCCGGGAGTCCCTGGTAAAATGGCTTGCGGCGGGTACAGGGTCCAGCCAGCACCGGTTGGTCCGCCGGGTACAAAAAAGCTGGCAAGCAACACGATGACGGATAACAGATAAGTCCAGTAGCTGAGCATATTCAGCAGAGGGAACACCATGTCTCTGGCACCGATCATCAGTGGGATCAGGTAGTTGCCAAAACCGCCCAGCAACAGAGCGGTTAGCAGATATACCACCATAATCATGCCGTGCATGGTAACAAACTGCAAATAAGACTCCGGGTTGATAAACGAAAATTGATCCGGAAAACCAAGTTGCAACCGCATCAGTCCCGACAGAACTAAGGCGACCAAACCAACAAAAATTGCGGTAATGCTGTACTGAATGGCAATAACTTTGTGATCCTGACTCCAGATGTACTTACTAACAAAACTGGTTGGGTGATGCTCATCGGCATGATCGGCAATCGCTGTTTGTGTCATCAGTCTCTCCTTGCCAGTTGCGCAGGTTGCAATGAATTGATGTAGGCGACCAGTGCATCAATGTCCTCTTCCGAGCGCAAGGATTGCACCAGCAAGCTCATTTGAGCACCGTAAAAGTCATCCGGGTGACCACCGCGAACCCGATCGCGGAAGTACACAATTTGCCGGCTCAGGTACCAGGGCTCAAGGCCCGCCAGCCTGGGCGCATTCATATGGAAACTGCCTTGAGCTTGTTCACCATGGCAATGTACGCAATTGCGGTACAACTGCTGACCACGCTGAAGATCGCCATCAGCTTTTGCTCTGGCTGGCTCAGGCAAGGAGCCGATGTAGGCCAGCAAATGCTGCATGCTTTGCTCATCCCTCACCAAGTTGGCCATCGCTATCATCTGGCCACCAAACAAGTCTCCTTCGGCCGTTCCACGAACCCCTTGCTGGTAATTTTTTAGCTGCCGTTGCATGTACCAAAGATCCTGGCCTGCCAGACGCGGCGCATGCAAGCCTTCATTGCCTTCCCCCTGGGTGCCGTGGCAAGCAGCACACACCATGTACTGCGCCCGGCCAAGCTCAGCATCCCCGGCTGTACGACTTTGGGTTTGTGCAAAGCTCACCTGGCGCGCGAGCCAGCGCTCAAACTCTTCCGGTTCTTTGACCACCACCCGCCCGCGCATGGCGTAATGGCCAATGCCACAGAGCTCTTCACACATCAGATCAAACACACCAGTCCGTGTTGGGGTAAACCATAAGAAACTGGAAATACCTGGCACCATGTCCATCTTGACGCGAAATTGCGGTACGGTGAAATTGTGCAGCACATCTTTGGAACGCAACAGCATCTTGACCGGCTGATCCAACGGCAGCACCAACTCATTGCTGAATATCAGAATATCGTCCTGACCGGCCGGATCGGATGGGTCGAGCCCAAAGGGGTTATCTTCCGTTATCAACCGGGTATCGACCTTGCCGAGCACACCATCGTCACCCGGGAAACGGTAACTCCAATGCCACTGCTGACCGACAGCTTCAACGTGCATCGCATTATCTGGTGGTTTGACAAACTGACCCCAGACATAAAGCCCGGGAGCTAACATCGCAGCAATCCCGATGGTGGTGGCCAGCGTGAGCCACCCCTCCAGTTTTTTATTCTCTGGTTCGTAGTCGGCTTTAAGACCCGGCCGGCTGCGGTAGCGAAACAGCACATACACCAGGAACAAATTGACTGCCACAAAGACAATTCCTGTGATCCAGAATGTCAGCTCGACGGTGTTGTCGATGGCAGACCAGTTGGAGGCGAGTGGGGTAAAATACCAGGGGCTAATAAAGTGAAAAATGACGGTACCGATAATGAGCAGCAGGATAATAATTGCAATCGCCATAACCCGGATAATCCTTTAATCAGCAAAAGTAACAGGACACTACTTCAACAGATGGATCGGACCTCAGAACACACGGTATGCAACTGTACAGCCAAATCATGGCTACAAACCGAACACTTTTCCTCTGTACTGTCACTATAGGTCATAAACCTGCAGGCTGCACAAGCCAATGCATAAAATTTGTACAAAATGTGGGAGTTGCAGCAGCCAGAGCTGGCTTAACGCTCTCTGGCTGCGCTTGGATGCAGGGGATCAGGGCATGGCTTTCACAAAACGTTTGAAGTAAATTTGTGCCCGAACCACCCAACCAGGAGCGGCTTCACCAGTGCCGGCATTTTGCAGTTTTGGATGCTTGCGAACGACTTTCTTAACGACAGCTTCCTGCTCTGGATCGATATCAATAAATAATACATGCTTGCCTTCACTAAGCACCTGCTGAAAGCGTTTGAAGTGAATATTGGGCTCCTGAATACCAATAAAACCACCTTCCCAGGTGCAAAAGCCTAGTACAACAATGGCAAGAAAAATAAAGGGTACCCAACCGGCCGCTGTGTCAGTCCAGCCACTAAAATAAGCCACCAATAGCACAATGGCAGCAAGAACAACGCCCACCACAGCACCCACTTCGGTGCTATGCACCACATCGCTTTTGAGTACCGGCGACACTTCATGCAAATGATGCAGTTCTACTTCAGCATCCTGCTCACTTAACACATGAATTTGCGGCGTATCAATACCTTTGGCTTCTAACTCGTGCTCGATCGCTTCCAAATCATCCAAATCATCGCTTATAAAATACCGTCTGATCATCTTTCAGCCCTCTGCTTGGCAAAGACAAGTGCGTGTAGCGATCAAAACTGCCAGCAGATCGCCGCATCGGAATAACCACGTCCGTGACTCAAGTATAGACCTGAATAACAAAATCGGCGAAAAAATAAGCAAAAATCAACATCACCAACAAAATAGGTACAGATTTCGTCTTGCTAAGTTTTATTTCGTTTGTTTCACAGCCGGAAGCTGACTTGGCAACTGGAGCAAAAAACTACTGCCCTGGCCGCACTCTGATTCCAACTGGATCCGCCCCTGCAGAGTATTGGTGACTAAATTGTAGACAATGGCTAATCCCAGGCCGCTTCCCCCCTGGCCGCGCCGGGTGGTAAAGAAGGGTTCAAACACGCGCTTTTTTATCGGTTCCGGCATGCCCTTACCATTGTCCTTGACCACCAGCAGCACTTGATCCGGGTGGCAGGACTCTACCCTGAGCAGGATTTTAGGCTGCACACTCAGGTCACTGAAGGCATGAAGGCAAGCATTAATCACCAGGTTGGTCAACACCTGGGCAATGGCCCCCGGATAGGTAAGCAGGCGCACTTCGGCCGGACACTGGATATCAAAGTCGACCTGGTACTCTTTGGTATAAGGCTTTAAGGTTGCCAGGACCATCTGAATGTAGTCATGCAAATTGATGGACTGCAACTCGTAGTGCACCTGATCAACGGCAGTCTGCTTGAAGTTACTGATCAGCTCATCAGCCCGCAGCAAATTGCGCTCCAGAATGGTTTGGCTTTCCACAATTTCCAGCAAGGTGTTTTCAAGCTTAGAGCGGGAAAGCTCATTGTTTTTCAGCTTCTCCACCAAGCGTACCGTGAGTTCCTTGCTGTGTGAGTTAGCAGTCAAAGCAACCCCTACCGGTGTATTTACCTCGTGCGCCACACCAGCAACCAGGGTGCCCAAAGAAGCCATTTTCTCTGCTTCTACCAATTGGGCCTGGGTGGCTTTTAACTGCTCCAAATTGGCCTCAAGACGCTGGGTTCTTTGCTGTACCTTGGCCTCAAGCTCAGCATTCAGCACTTCCAGCTGTGTCTGGTACTGCAGTTTCTGGCTGGCAGATAAAGCACGGCCATACAAGTCAGCCAAAGCAGCAACAAAACTGGTTTCATCCGGCAACCAATGCCTTGGACGTGCAGTTTCTTCACAGCAAATAATACCTATCATATCGCCGGCATGACGGATAGGTACATCCAGCATAGAGAAAATGCCGCGTGGCAACAGGTATGACTCTGTAAATTCACGGGTTGCCGCATCGGTACGGGCATCATGGGCAGCAATCACACGCTGCAGATCCAATGACTGAAAGTAATTTGGAAAATCGTCCCGTTGCAGCACCAGATCTTCCACCGGCTGCCACTGGCCCTGATCCAGCAGAGCCCGGCAAGCAATGCCTTCACCGGCAGGCAGATACAACCAGATGCCCACTCTGCCAACCGCCAAACCTTGCTGGCAAGCTGCCAGCAGCAACTGCTCGGCCTGAACCAGCTCACCGGCATCCAGCACGGGGCTCATCGAAACATCCAGTAAAATATTTTCCAGTGTCAGTTCCATGCTTCATTTGGTGTTGTCTGAGAAAAACAAAGCTCATCATTGGTGGATGGCACACTCAACTAAGCTTAGCCCTGTCTTCAAAAATGGGCCAGAAAACCGCAATGGCTGCAGGTGCCCCTGACCTTTGTTCAGCTCCAGCAAATGCTGCAATGACTTCTTAGAAACCAGAGCCCGGCTGCTGCAGAAATTCCAGTTCTTCATCGGTAGAAGCACGCCCTACTATGGCATTGCGGTGCGGATAACGCCCGAAACGTTCGATAATATCACGGTGCTTGATTTCAAATTGCAGGTTCTCTTCCAACCCATCCTGGTCATACAACCGCATCGCCACATCATGAATAGCGAGCGATTCGCTGTGCATAAAGGGCATGTACAGAAAGCTTTGTTCGGTAGGAGTTAGTTCCTGATCCAGCCCCAGATGAATGGCTTCTTGCGCCAGCCCCAATGCCAGCGGATCGCAGGCAAAAGCCTGAGGACTATCACGGTAAATATTGCGCGAGAACTGATCAAGCACGATGATTTCGGCCAGGCGGCCTCGCGGCTCTTGCCGCCACGGATAAAGCTCACAGCAAGCTGCCATCTGGTGCAACTTGCCAAAGACATCGCGGATTTGCTGATCCAGCTCCGGATCTTTGACAAACCACTGTTCTTTGTTCAGCTCTTCAAACCAAAAGGTAAGCACAGTATTGAGCATGGTTTTCATCAGCGGACCTTCATCCAGAGTGGGATTATTACCATACTAGGATGTTATGACACCTGCTGCAAGCTCCTGGTTTTGCGTCAGATACCGCAGATGCCCCAAAAACGTCCGGGCAACTGGCCCCAGGGTATCGGCATCATTAAAGTTCAGATAAAAGGTCATGCTGCGACTACTGCCTCTGGGCAAAGGAAGTACCTGCAACTGCCCCGTATCCAGATAGGGTTGCACTGCATGACGGGGTAACCAGGCAAAACCAAGTTGCTTCAGTAACAGTTCGATGGAGGTGCCGACATGACTAACGGTCCAGCGCTGCTCCGAGCCCAACCAACCATGATCTTTATCACGCGCCTTGCCGGAGTCGCGCAATACAATTTGCCGGCAATCCTTTAAATCTTCCAGCGTTAATCCACGCTGCAACAGATGCAGTGGGTGTTTTGAGCCAGCTACCGCCACAAACTCCACCTGACAAATGTCTTCACTGAGATTGTCGGCCAGAGTAAAAGGCGCTACCGCTATTTCCGCTTTGCCCTGTGCCAGCAGCTCATTGGCACCAGCCAGGATGGTTTCCATCAACTCAATACGGATAAGCGGGTACTCATGCGATACCGCTGCCAGGGTCTGATACAAGATATCCCGGGGAAAGGCTTCATCCACCGCAATACTCAGTGTCGACTCGACCCCGGCCTGCAGGTTCAATGCTACCTGCTCCATGCGCTCAGCTTCAGTCAGTAAAAAATTAATACGCCGCAGTAATTGCTCACCGGCAGCCGTTAACTGTGTCTTGCGCCCTTCGACCTGAAACAGCGACACACCGAGCACATCCTCCAGTTTATGCACCGCATGGTGAATGCTGGACTGACTTTTAAACACGGCTTCAGCGGCCTGATGGAAACCGCCATATTCAGCTACGGCTTTAAACATACGCCATTGCTCTAAGGTGGAACGGGCCATGTGTTGCTCCTTGCTTCCGAAAAAATAACAACCCGGCTTTGCCGGGTTGTTTTCAAATAGACATTTAGTTGGAACGGCTCAGAGCTGCGTCTACTGATGCTTTGCCAGCTCCACTGAAAGCCAGAGAGACACTGGCAGCCAGCAAAGCCAGGCCAAACTCATAGCCATTGTTGCTCATAAAGAGGCCATTTTCAAAGTGCACCGCAAATATCGCCACCAGCATGGTGACTGCCAGTACTGCTGCCGCTGGCCGGGTTAGCAAGCCAATGACCAGCGCGATGCCGCCAAAAAACTCTGCAGAGCCCGCTAAAAATGCCATCAGCACGCCCGGCGCCAGGCCAATGCTTTCCATCCAACCGCCGGTGCCTGCTAAACCATAACCGCCAAACCAGCCGAATAACTTCTGGGCACCATGGGCGGCAAAGATGATGCCGACAGGGACCCTTAGCGCCAAAGCGCCCCAACCTGCTTCGGTTGCGGCCAATTTTTTCAGTAATACCATTGCTTTGTTCATCATGTATTCCTCTATCAGTATGTTGGATGTCGACCTGTTCAGGCAAAATCCCCGCTGTCGATGAGCACAGTATAGAAGGGCCAAATGAATTATAAAATTGGATAATTAGAATCAATAAAATCTAATTTTTAGAACAAAAAACCATATCAATCTTCCATAATACGGGCATAGCGTTCAACCAGAAAATCAATCAGTGCCCGAATGGCTGGGAGCATGCCACGCCGGGACGGAAACACCAGGTGAATGACTTCACGCCTCGGCTCCCATTCTGGCAACAGCTGCAACAAGCGCTTTTCAGCCAGCTCCTGCTGCAGCATTAGCAAGGGTAATTGCACCACACCAACCCCTGACAGGGCAGCAGTTTTTAAAGCCAGCATATCGGTGGTGGTGTAACGCGGCTGAAAGGCCAGCTTTAAATAGCGGCCATCCTGATGCTGCAACTGCCATTGGTGCAGCTCATGCGCACTGGCCCGGCTTAAACTGGGCCACTGCAACAGCTCATCTGGCTGCTGTGGCAAACCACCTTGCTGCGCCACCAGCTTCGGGCTGGCAACCAGGCACTGACCACGGTCAGAGAGGATCCGCAGCACCAGATCACTACTTTCCAGCGGCAAAGGCCTGGCCCGTAATGCCAAATCCACGCCTTCGGCCAACACATCGACCCGGCGGTTGGTGGCTTCCAGATGCACAGTAACTTTCGGGTACAACAACATAAACTCAGCCAACATGTCCGCCACATGAAAGTGCAATAACCCAACCGGACAGGTCAGGCGAATGCTGCCGCAAGGCTCGGCCCGGACTAGCTCAATCGCTTGCTGGGCCGCATCGGCCTCTACCAACATGGCACGGCAATGCTCCAGATAATGCTGGCCAACATCCGTCACCTGAAAATGACGACTGGAGCGCTGGATCAAGCGCACTTGCAGTCGCTCCTCCAACAGCGCAATGCGCCGACTTAGCTTTGATTTGGCAATCCCCAGCGCCCGGCTGGCCGGGGCAAAACCACCATGGTCGACCACTTGCACAAAGTAATAGAGATCATTTAAGTCTTGCATAGGGTTCCTTGCTATCGTTCTTAAAATGGAACGCTGCATCACAGTTTAGCAGTCTACCGCGTCGTTGTTGCTGCATCTAGACTTTAAAGCCAACTCGAACCGGCTGCACTCCCGCACCGGTGACTTGCTAAGGAGCGAACCATGAGCAAACCCTATGTACGCCTGGATAAAAACAACGCCGCTGTGCTGCTGGTCGATCATCAGACCGGATTACTCTCACTGGTCCGTGACATCGACCCGGATAAATTCAAAAACAATGTGCTGGCTCTGGCCGATCTGGCCGCTTACTTTCAACTGCCAACCATTTTAACCACCAGCTTTGAAAATGGTCCGAACGGCCCGCTGGTCCCTGAGCTAAAAGAAACCTTCCCGGATGCACCTTTTATTGCCCGTCCCGGCCAAATCAATGCCTGGGACAATGAAGAGTTCGTTGCAGCCATCAAAGCCACCGGCAAAAAGCAACTAATCATTGCTGGTGTCGTCACCGAGGTCTGTGTGGCCTTCCCAACCTTATCGGCTTTGGCAGAAGGCTATGATGTCTTTGTGGTGACCGATGCCTCAGGAACCTTCAACGAGCTGACGCGCGACTCGGCCTGGCAGCGGATGTCCGATGCCGGTGCTCAGTTGATGACCTGGTTTGGCGTGGCTTGTGAGCTGCACCGTGACTGGCGTAACGATGTGGAAGGCCTGGGACAGCTGTTCTCCAACCATATCCCGGATTACCGTAACCTGATCAACAGCTTCAATACGCTGACTTCAGGGAAGTAAAATCGTTCGCTATCCTGCCCTGCGCCCTTGCGGCTGCAGGGCTGTATTTATGGAGCAAACCATGGCCACACAGCAGCCGGCAACAACCGGGGCATCGATTTTGATCCACCATCAGGTGGTTCCTGATGCAATGGCTCACTACGAAGGCTGGCTGGCCGATATTATTCAGGCAGCCGCTGAGTTTCCAGGCCATCAGGGCGTTACCATCGTCAAGCCCGCCAAAGGGCAGCATCATTATGAGATTGCAGTCCGTTTCTCCGCGGAAGCGGATGCCAGACGCTGGCTGGAATCGCAAGTGCGTCAGCAACTGATTGCTGAGGTTGCCCCTTTGCTGCAGCTGCCCGAGAATGTGCGCGTGTCTACCGGCATCGATCAGTGGTTTCAGCCGCTCAACAGCGATGCGCCGCACCCGGTGCGCTGGAAGCAGTGGCTGGTCACCACACTGGTGATCTGTGGGCTGACCATGCTGGTGCCCCCGGTACTGCACCAGTTGTTTACCTTGATACCCGTGCTGGGGCTTTGGGGCTTGCGCCATTTAATCAGCGCCGCTGTGATCGTTGGCCTGGTGGTGTATCTGATTATGCCGCGGCTGGTACCTTTGCTGGCCGGCTGGCTGTTTAAACGTTAGAGCGCTGAGACAGTCGCCTCAGGTTTTCTATTTAAACGAACAGACTGTTTGATTTTATCCGTTATATTCAGTCACGAGGCTCAGTTACAGTAGGATCTATCGCAAAGCACTGCTTTGCAGCGACAGCTTAGGAGCCCAGCATGATTGAGATCATTCGTAGCCAGCAACGCGGTACCGCCAGCTTTGGCTGGTTGAAAAGCCGCCACACCTTTTCTTTTGGCCATTATTACAACCCACAGCAAATGGGTTTTTCCAGACTGCGGGTGATTAACGACGACCGGGTCCGTGCCGGTGCTGGTTTTGATACCCATGGCCATCGCAATATGGAAATCATCAGTTATGTGTTAAAAGGCGCCATGGCGCATAAAGACTCCGCTGGCAACGAGCAGATTTTACCGGCCGGTGAGTTCCAACTGATGAGTGCCGGCCGTGGTATTTACCACAGTGAATACAATCCAAGCCAGCACGATGAGCTGGCATTTTTGCAAATCTGGATAGAGCCCAACCAACTGGACGGCGAGCCGGGCTATCAGCAAAAGCACTTTGGTGAGCAGCCTGGCCTGACCCCGGTGATCACACCGGATGGTCGTGATGGCACTTTGCAGATCCGGCAAGATGCCAGTCTGTCGCAGCTACGGCTGAGTGAGCAGCAGCAACTGCAGCTGCCGATGCAACCCAATCGGGCCTATTACCTGCATCTGATAGCCGGTGAGCTCAGCTTGGCCGGCGAACAACTCAAGCCCGGTGATGGCATCAAGCTGGTGCATCAGTCACCATCAATCGCCTTCGCCAGCTCTGGTCCGGTGCAAGCCTTATGGTTTGATTTGCCTGGCCTTAGTGCCTAAATTTAAGCAACCGCTGTGCACAAAGCCCAGTAAGTGAGGATGGTATGAGTACAACAGACAAACAGCCGGAGTCCGATTGCAGCATACAGCACGGCTGCGCCGCAATCGAGCTGATTATCGACCCAAAGCCAAAAGATTTGGGGGGATTCTCTGTCCGGCGCAGTCTGCCGGTGCGTGAACGGCGCAGCATCGGTCCCTGGATTTTCTTTGATGAAATGGGCGCGGCCGAATTTAGCGCTGGCAGTGGTATCAATGTCCGGCCGCATCCGCACGTGAACCTGGCAACCGTGACCTATCTGTTTGAAGGTGAGATTTTGCACCGCGATTCGCTGGGCAGTTATCAGCCGATCACCCCAGGCGATATCAACCTGATGGTGGCAGGCAAAGGCATCGTGCACTCCGAGCGTGAACGTCCGGAAGTGACCGCCCGCGATCACCGGCTGCATGGCCTGCAGCTTTGGATGGCACTGCCCGAGGCCGACGAAGAAACCGAGCCGGCTTTTTACCATTACCCCTCGGCGACCATTCCTGCCGCCAGCATTGACGGTGTACCGGTACGGGTGTTAATCGGCAGTGCCTATGGCTTGAACTCCCCGGTCAAAACCTTTTATCAGACGCTTTACCTGGAGGCTGAGTTGCAAACAGGCCAAAGCCTGACACTTCCCAATAGCCCAGAGCGGGGGCTTTACCTTGCCAGCGGCGAGCTGCAGCTGCAAGATAGCACAGTGACAGCCCACCAACTGGTGGTGCTGGGCGATGCCGAAGGGGTGCAGATCACCGCGACTAAGCCCAGCCGTATTGCCCTGATCGGTGGTGCAGCCATTGGCAAGCGCTATATGGAGTGGAATTTTGTTTCCAGCCGTAAAGAGCGGCTTGAACAGGCAAAGCAAGACTGGCAACAAGGCCGCTTCCCCAAAGTACCGGGCGATGAGAAAGAGTTTATTCCCTATCCCTAGCAGTCAGCGCTGAGCAGGAAGTTCAGAAGGAAAGGCTGACACCTTGCTGCAACAGCAGGCCGATGTCCTTAGCAGGTATCGGCTTACTGAATAAATAGCCCTGCATTTCATCACAATGAAGCTCACGCAGCAGCGTCAATTGCTCAGCACTGTCCACCCCTTCGGCCACGACGTTCAGGTTCATATGATGCGCCATGGTAATAATAGTGGACACAATCATTCTGTCGGCATGATTGTCGAGCATTTTGAGCACAAAGGAGCGATCGATCTTCAGCGTATCCAGTGGCAGCTGTGCAATATAACTCAGCGAAGAGTAGCCGGTACCAAAATCATCAATAGCAATCGGTAACCCCAAAGCTCGAATGGCAGCCAGCTTTTTCTGGCTGTCTGCCACATCCGCGATCACGACACTTTCAGTAAGCTCAAGATCCAACCAGGCCGCTTCCGGGCTATGTTGCAATAAATACTTGATTTGCTGCACGAAGTCATCTTGCCGCAGTTGCAAAGCGGAAACATTGATAGCCACCCGCAGAGCCGTATACCCTCTTCTTTGCCAATCTTGCAGATCCAGCACCGCCCGCTGCAATACCCACTGGCCAACCTCAAGAATCAGGCCGGTATCTTCCAATATAGGAATGAACTCTGATGGAGCAACCAAACCAAAATCCGGGCTCTGCCAACGAATTAGCGCTTCCATCCCGACAATCGCTCCCGTTTTCAAACTGACTTTGGGCTGATAAAGCAAACGAAACTCAGCATTGTCCAACGCCCGGCGTAATTTATGCTCCAGATCCAGTTTTTTGGCCACTTGCTTTGACATATCCTGATCAAAAAACAAATAGCGCACACTTTGCTGCTTGGCTTGCTTGAGCGCCAGTTCAGCTTGTAAAAACAAAGTCTCTGCCACCTCGCTATCATCGGGAAAAATAGCAATGCCAATTCGGTGTGATACCACCAGCTCCTGGTGTTCCAAATACACGGGTTGCTCCAGTGCTTGCCTGATAGAACCTTCAATCAAACGAGCCACCTCATCCGCGCTACGTACATCGGGTATCGCCAGCGCAAATTGATCCGGCCCCACCCTGGCCAAGCCAGCGGTTTGAGGGATATTCTGCTGCAGGCGATCCCTTAGCGCCAAAAGCAGGCTATCACCTACTTGTCGACCCAAAGTATCGTTAATGTGTTTAAAGCGCACCACATCCACAATCATCACCGCCA
>ERZ869909.585-NODE-585-length-39295-cov-4.622265_pt1 | contig 39295 bp, 38 predicted proteins | sample MGYA00520892_ERZ869909 | MGnify/ENA primary metagenome ERZ869909 (study PRJEB32215, sample SAMEA104723947) | bioreactor metagenome | biome: bioreactor; feature: anaerobic bioreactor; material: water | place: China | collected 2015-03-12 ...
TCGAGAGGCATGGATGCCGAACGAGAGCCCCCAGGGACGGGTTCACGGCGTGTCCAGAAAACCCTTACCCGCCCCCCGAGGGCCATAACCACCACCACAAACAGAATGGTCCAAACAAAAAATGCCCGCTCGCGTCTCCTTGATCGCGGGCGGGCATCTATATTGGCGGTGAGCGCCAGGTGAACTGTTTGGGTCACGATAACCCTTGAGTAGCAGCCTAGAGCCCCACCTGTCGTTGCGGAAGTACAAATCGCTGATACCTGTGATAGCAAACTGCTATCACTCCCCCGGGCGGCCTTATTCGGCCAGCGTGGCGATCGCGGCGAGCGCCTCCGGGTCCTGATCCTTGATGCGGTTGGCAATGCCGTGCTGGAAGAAATAGCGGAAGTCCGCCCGCGTCTGCGCATCGACCAGACAGGGGTCATTCGGCAGGACCGGCGTGCGGGTGATGCGTTCCTCATCGGCCACCAGGGCATGCACGCTGCCCCAGCGATCCAGTTGCCAGCTGACCACCTCCACCAGACTGATGGTGTGAAAGCCATCGCTTGAAAAAACCGCGTGGGTGCCGATGGTGTCGGGAATCTGCTGCGGGATGATATCGCCACCCGCCGCGGGTTCACCGAAAAAGGACACCGCGGCATCGAGTTCCTGCACCTTGTGTTCCGGTGCCTCGGTAAACAGGTACTCGCTTTCCGGCAGGCGGTAGCCCATCCAGCGGCCATTCAGCGGGTCCGCCAGTTGCTCGGCGGGCACCACCTTTTTCAGCCACGGCACCAGGGCCGTGACGCTGCCGTCGTCGAGGCGTGCCCAGGCCAGTACCTTGAGTGAGAAGAGTTTGTCCGGGTGGCGGTCGTTGGCATAAAGAAGTTCTATGCCGTCATATTCCGGGGAGAGCCGGAGGATGCGGGGCGAGTGGTCACCGGGCCCCTCATTGCGATGGCGGGCGCGGTGGTCGCACAGGGAAACGATCTTGTTGCCACGCTGCCCGGTGCCGTGCTGGTGGTGCATGTTGGGCATGGTGCCCTCCTTGCAGTGCGTTTCACCAGTTTCTATCACGTTAGCCGCTTGTGCGCGGCACCGCAAGCGTTGCTTCAGACCAGGCGCTGGCGCAACCGGTGGCGCAGCCGCCAGCCCAGCAGGACCGCTGCGCTGGTGAGTCCGGCGAGCAGGCCGATCCAGAATCCGGCCGGGCCCATGGCGGGCACCAGCAGGTCGGTGCGGCCCAGCACAATGCCCACCGGCAGGCCGATACCCCAGTAGGCGAGCAGGGTGTAGAGCATGGGGACGGTGGTGTCTTCAAAGCCGCGCAACACGCCGTTGGCGGTGACCTGAAAGGCATCCGAGAGTTGATAAAGTGCGGCGTAGAGCAACAGCCCGGCGGCCATCACTTGTACGGTGGCGTCGTCGGTGTAGATACGCGGCACCTGATGGCGCAGCAGCAGCAACAGGGAGGCGGCCACCACCGCGCAGGTCAGGGCCACACGCAGCGCGGTGTCGGCGGCCAGGCGCACGGCGGCGGCATCGCGGCGCCCGCGTTCGTGGCCCACGCGCACGGTGACGGCGATGGCGACGCTCAACGGCACCATGAACAGCAGCGAGGCAAAGTTCAGGGCAATCTGGTGGCTGGCCACCACCACGGCGCCGAGGCTGCTGATCAGCAGTGCGATGACGGCGAAGATGCTCACTTCAAAAAAGATCGACAGGCCGACCGGCAATCCCAGGCGCAGCATGTAGCCGAGGGTGCGTGGCTCCAGGCGCAGGGGCAGCAGCATCAGGCGGGCCTGTTGATACACGCGGTGGCGGGCGACGTAAGCGGCCATCATCAGCGCCATGCACCACATCACCAGCGCGGTGGCCCAGCCGCAGCCGACACCGCCCAGCGCCGGGAAGCCGAGCTTGCCGTAGATCAGTACGTAGTTGGCGGGAATATTGATCAGCAGGCCGATCACGCTGATCCACAATACTGGCCGGGTGTGATTCATGGCCTCGGTGTAGCTGCGCAGGGCCAGGAACAGGGCCACGGCCGGCATGCCCCAGCTGAGGGCGTTCAGGTAGCCGCTGACCATCGGCCGCATGCTTTCGTCGACATCCATCCACACCAGCACCGGGGCGACGCTGCGCAGCAGCACAAAGCCTGTCAGGCCGAGGGCCAGACCGAGCCACAGGGCCTGCTGTGTCAACGGGCTGATGCGATGGTAAGCTGCGCCCCCGAGCGTGCGCGACAGAATGGGTGTGGCGCTCATCAGCACGCCGGTCATGAACAGATACAGCGGCACCCAGATGCTGGCGCCCACGGCCACCGCCGCCAGGTCGGTGGGGCTGACCCGACCGGCCATGACGGTATCGACAAAACCGTTGGCGGTCTGGGCCAGCTGGCCGCCGAGAATCGGCAGGGCGAGACGCAGCAGCAGGCCAAGCTCGGCCCGGCGGGTGGTGGCGCGGGGTAGCACGTCAGGCGGTTTCCTGTGGCAGAGGATCTATGCGGTACGGCGATTCAGTGAAGGACGGTGCAGCCACTGTCAGCGTGGGGAGTATAGCCCAACCGCAGGCCGGGGCGCAGGGGCGATTCGATGCCCGTGATCTGGAGCACCTGTTTGCGCAGACTTTTGCCGAGCGCTACGACACGGTGCTGTGTGGTGGCGCGGAGGAGCCGTTCTATCAACCGGGGCAACCGCACCGGATTCTGTACACCCGCGATTATTTCCGCAGCGCGCTGCATGAAGTGGCGCACTGGTGTGTGGCGGGCGCCGCGCGGCGTCAGCAGGCGGACTATGGTTACTGGTATGCGCCGGATGGCCGGGATGCGGTGCAGCAGCAGGCCTTCGAGCAGGTGGAGGTCAGGCCGCAGGCACTGGAGTTGCTGTTCTGTGAGGCGTGCGGGCATCCGTTCGCGGTGTCGCTGGATAACCTGAACGGCGAAACCGGTGACGCCACCGCCTTCGCGGCCGCTGTGGCAGCGCAGGCGGCGCGTTACCGTGAGCAGATGCGTAACCAGCGCTGGGCACGCTGGCTACACACCCTGACCGGCTTTTATCAGCCGGGGAAGAAGTTGAGCGGGTAGTCGCCCTTCCATGTGCTGACGGGCAGGGCGCCGAAGTCCATGTTGCGGACCACCAGCAGGATGCGCCGTTCCAGTTCCGGATCGTTCAACTCCGAAGAGCGGATCGATGCGTCGCTGACACTGCCATCCGGCGCGATCTCCAGATTCAGCACCACCGTACCCTGCATGGCGGGATTCTCCCGCAGGGCGCGCTGGTACATGCTGTTGGTGCGGCCCGCATAGCGGTCGAAGGTGCGGCGTATCTGCTCGCTGGTCCGGCGGCTGGTGCCGTCCGGCCGGCGCTCGGTTTCCGAGGCTGCCGCAGCGGAAGACGCGATACCGCTTTCCACCTGGGCCACTTCGCCACCGGCCAGTTCGCCGCCACCGCCGCCGCCACTGGAGACGCTGCCGGTGCTGATGCCCCCGGAGCTGCGGCCAGAGCGACTGGTGAGCAGGTCGCGTTGCACTTCGGTCTGGGTGTCGCCACCGCGTCGCAGTTCCCGGGCCGACGACACCGGCGGCGCCAGATCCCGCAGACCGGCGAGGGAATCCTCGAACACGCTCACTTCCTGCCGCGCACGCTCGCGCGCCTGTTCAATGCGCTCGGGCGTGGGCTCGGGGCGTGGGCGCTCCGGTTCCGGTTGCGGCACTTCTTCTGGCGGCGCTTCCGGTTCGGCCTCTTCGCGCACGGGTTCGGGCGGGGCAGGGGGTTCCTGCCGCTGCTCGATCACCAGACGCGCCAGCCGATCCGGGATCGGGTCGGCGCTGGTGTCCCGGCGTGGCACCTCGGTGCTGCGGATCAGCCAGATCAATACTACGCAGAGCAACAGCAGCAGGGCGAGAATGCCGTACTGCCGGATGCGCTCTCCCGGTAGCGGATCCCAGGGCAGGGTGGCGTCGAATTGCCTGCTCATTCGCCGTCCTCCCCGTTGGTGCGCAGCACGGCCAGGGCAACGCGGTTGTACTCGGTCTGGCTGGCGGTGAACATGATGCGCTGCAACAGCGCAAAGTCGGTCAGCCGGTCACCCAGAATCATCAACTCGCGTTCGTCGTCGGCGCTGCCCAGACGGCGGGCGCGCTCGGCGTAGCTGTTGAGCACCTCGGCCAGTTGCGGGATAACGCGCTCGTCACCTTCCATGGCTTCGCTGACGCTCATCACACGGCGTTCCTGCACCAGGATGTCGCGGCTGCTGACCTGCACCGTGAGCACCTCATCGGGCAATTCCTGCGCGATAGAGGTGGGCAGTTGCAGATCCGGGTTGTCCGGCAACTGCTGGGTGTTGGTCTGGTTCACCAGCAGGAAGAACACCAGGATGGTGAAGATATCCATCAGTGCCGTCAGGTTCAGCGGATTGGTTTTCCGGCGCCGGCGATAGTGGCGTACCTTGCGGCGGCTGCGTGCGGATTGCTGCTTCATGCGTCACCTCCCGCCGCGCGCTGCGGATCTGGTGGTGCTGCACCAATGCCGATATCCGGGAACAGCTCGCGGCGGATGGTCTGGCCGTTGAGCTGCACGTCGCGCAGGCGCACCGTGTCCATCGTGTGGATCAGCAGTTCATAGGGGGTGTCCGGCTCGCACAGCAGGGTGATGTCGGTGACGTCAGCAAAGCGCTCTTTCACCTCCAGCAGGTACTGGTGCAGGCCATCGCGGTCATGCTCGCCGTCCTGATTCGGCAGGACTTTCAAAGGGCCGCTCTGGCGGTCGACCACTTCGTAACGGTCCTGATAGATCAGCACTTCCAGCACGATCGGGCGTTTGTCTTCTGATTCCGAGGGCGTGGCATCATCCGAAGGCAGATTCAGCTGCAGGATGGCTACCTGGGCAAATACTGCATTGAGCAGCAGGAACGGAATCAGCACTACCATCAGGTTCAGGAAGGCAGTGATGTTCAGTTCCACCTCGGTATCACGTTCTCGTCTGCGAAACCGCATACCGGGCTCCTCGATTATTCGCCGTCAGCCTTGCGCTGTTCCTGCTGCAAAAGGGCCTGGCGGTACACGTTGATGAACTTCACCGAGGCCATTTCCATGCTGTCGACAATCTTGTTGGTCATCGAGTTGATAAACGCGTGGGCGAGCAGCAGCGGGATGGCGGTCATCAGACCGAAGGCGGTGGTGTTCATGGCCACGGAAATCGAGGCGGACAGCAGGTCGGCTTTCTGGGCAGGGTCGGCGCTGGCGACGGCGGTAAAGGCCGCGATCAGACCGAGAATGGTCCCCAGCAGACCGAGCAGCGTGGCAATGTTGGCCAGCGTACCGACATAGCCCGTGCGCGTTTCCAGGCGCGGCAGCACTTCCATCAGGCCTTCTTCCATGGCCAGTTCTACATCTTCGTGACGGCGCGAGGTGCGGGCGCGTTCCAGGCCATAACCGATCACGCGCGCCAGGCCGGTGTCCTGATCGCGCAGGCTTTCCAGGGCCTGGCGGAACTGTGCTTTCGAGAGTAGCGGAAACACGTCGCTCCAGGTTTTCTGGTTACGGAACTTCACGCTTTGCAGGTAGATGACCCGCTCCAGCACGATGGCCAGACCCACGGCCAGCACCAGCAGGATCGGATACATGAAGGGCCCCCCGTCCTGAATGAAACCGATCACGGTGGCCAGCAGACCCGGATCTGCCACCGGCGTGGCGGCGTCGAGGGTGGACGTTGACATGTGTATCTCCTGTATCAGGTTTTTTTGTGTGTTATTCCGGCTTTGAACGCAGCCGTTCGTGGTAATCGATTTCGCGCAGCAGCACTTCCTGATCGAGCGGTTCGAGCACGCGATCCAGTAACGAGGTGGTCGGGTCCTTGCGCTCCAGACGCACTTCTCTTTCTTTCCAGGGCACCACGTTCAACACGGTGGGGGCTTCCTGGCTGCCGATGATGTTGGTGCCGGTTTCGCTGCGCGATGTTTCCGCCAGCGCCAGGCCCGGCGCCAGACAGACCAGCAGCAGGCCGTATTTGAGGATGCTTGTCATGGTTCCTCCCGTGGGCGATCTGCCAGTGCCGGGGTGCGCCGTTCCAGGTCCGCGATCCAGTTGGCCACGGTGGGATCAGGCTGGCGTTGCAGGGCCTGGTAATCACGAAAATGATCCAGGGCGGAAGGCAGGTCTTGCAGGTACAACTCGGCCAGGACGCCGAGGTTGAAGTGGGCCCGGGCATAACGCGGGTCCAGCGAAATCGCTTCCTGGTAATGGCGTTTGGCTTCTGCGAAGCGACCCTGTTCGCGCAGGGCCACGCCAAGGGCATTGTGGGCGTAGGGGTTCTGGACATTGGTGGCGATCGCCTGGCGCAGGCTTTCTTCGGCGGCGGTCCAGTCTTCCTTATGGAGCTGGATCAGGCCGATGTTGACCCAGGGGCCAGACAGCGCCGGGTAGCGCGTCGTCATGGACTGGAACACCACCAGGGCGCGCGCATGCTCATCGTTACGCAGGTACTGCAGGCCGCGGAAATATTCCTGCGTCGCGGCCTCGGCAATCGGACGCACGGCCGGGTCGTGTGGCACCGGCGGCACATGCTCGGCGTCACTGTCGCCCGCCGCCGCACCGCCGCGCTGATCGGCATGACGCGACAGCGCGCGTTCGCCGCTGGCTTCACCCAGGCCGGTGTCCGGGCGGCTGGCACAGCCGCTGACCAGAAACATGATCAGCAGTGGGGCGAGCAGCGCCGCGCCACGCAGGTCAGTAAATGATGTCGACATAGGCTTCCACCTGTTCGTATTTCGCGTAGCGGCCCGGCAGCAATTCTCCGAGCGCCTTGAAGCTGCGTTTTACCCAGTCGTCGTAGATGTCGTCGGCCACCATGTCGGCGTTGGCGATATACAGATCGATGGCCTGGTCTTCGTAAGGCAGTGCCTGTTCTTCCAGCAGCAGCTCGTACATTTCCAGTTCCAGCTCATCCAGGCCGCGTGGCCGTTCCGAGTCCATGATGTCGCGTGCCAGCACGCGGTACATTTCACCAATCTGGAACTGGGCGGCAGTGGCGTATTCCGCCACGCCGATGGCGGCGACATCCTCATAGCCCTGCAAGGCGGTACGCATGGCGCGGGTTTTCTGCTCCAGGCTGCGGCGCAGTGGTTGGGTCAGGCGAATGCGGCTGAAGGCCTCGAAGTCTTTTTCCGCCAGGGAAAAGGCGGCCCAGGCACCCAGCCAGGCGACCCGGTCACTGGCGTCGGGGCCGGCGTCCGCCAGGGTTTCCACCAGCTTGTTCATCCAGAATTCGCGCCGCTCGTCGTCGCCCGCGTCGCCGTACAGTTCGGTCAGGCGATGCTGGCCTTCGGCGCGCAGGTCGATGGGCGCGGGCCAGGCCCACACGTATTTGCGATACAGGCGGATGCTGCCGTCCCGGTCGTTGGCCTTGTCCTGCATTTGTGCGGCTTGCCAGAGCGCTTGCTGTGACAAGTCCGGATCGCTTTCCTGGTGCTGGTCGGCGATACGCTCCAGTTCGAGGGCGGCGGCGCCGAAGTTGCCCACAGCTTCATAGGCTACTGCCAGTTTGTCGGGCACGGTTTCTGCCAGGGCATCGTCGGGATAGCGGCGACGGAAGTCCTCCAGTACTGCGATGGCCGCCTGATGTTCGCCTGCGGCAATGTAGAGATCGGCGGCGTCATACTCAGCGTTACGACGAATCGAGGCGTCCGGGTACACCTGGCCAACGCGCAGGAACTGGGTGGCGGCGGCCATCGGATCACCGGCATCGCGCAGTGCTTCGGCCTGGCGATAAACACTGGCAGCCAGCCGCTCGCTGTAGGTGGTGCGTTCCGCACCGCTCAGGCCGGGCAGTGTCAGCAGGGTGCTGTAGGCGTATTCGGCGACATCGTGGCGACCGAGATCAAATTCACCGTTGGCAATCGTCGACCAGCCGTAACGCAGCAGGCTGTCGTCCGGCGGCGGTGTCAGATTGACCAGCAGGCCTGCGGTGCGTACGGCGCCTTCCAGATCCCCGGCAGACAGTTGATCTTCACTGGTGCTGCGCAGCACCATTGGCACCCGCTCATGGCTCGGGAAGGTGCTGGCGAAACGCAGGCCGCTGTCGATCTTGCGTGCGATCAGGGCATCCCGCTCGGCCTGCTGTTCGGCATCATCGCTCTCGGGGAACTGGCCAAGCAGGGCCTGCCAGGCGACCAGCTCGAAATAACCGGCGTTTCCGGCGTCGGCGTAACCCTCGTAACTGTAGGCGGTGCGCTCGAACTGCTCGACCGCTTGCGCAAACTGTTCCGCAGAGAACAGGACTTCGGCGTAGCGATGATTGATCTCGGCCTGATCATCGGCGGCGGGCGGTGTGTCCAGATATTCGCGATACCAGCGTGCGGCCAGCGGATAGTCGCTGCTATGTCCGCTTTGCTGGGCCAGGGCGTGATAATGCAAGGCCAGGTCCAGAATATGGCCTTTCAGCTGATCAATATAATCGGCACGCTGCGCTGGATTCGCCTGCCAGAACGCGCTGTTGACGCCGTAACGGGTGACGAACTGTTCCTTGGCGGGCAATACCAGACTGGGGAAGCCGCCGCGCTGGAACGCCTCGATCTGTCGAGTGGAAAATTCCGGCGCACGCGAGTCCGCCGGATGCACGGTGACGAACATGTCGAAGGTATCGGCAGCGTCACGGAAGCGTTCCTGCTGCAGATATACGTCGCCCAGGCTCTGATAGATGTCGGCTTCATAATCACGTGGTGGCGTGTTCGCGAACCAGCGGCGCACGCTTTCCGGGCCGTCCAGATTGATGAACGCCAGGCTGATGACACGGCGGGTGTCCTGCATCAGCTTGGCATGCATGCTGCCTTCGGTGTGCCGGTTCGGGTCATTCTGCAAGGTATCCAGCAGCTTGAAGAAGTCTGCCAGTGCGTGCTGATAATCGCCCAGCCGGTAGTGGCTCCAGCCTTGCTTGTACAGCGCCTGCTCGAAAAACTCGCTGCGTGGCGACGCCCCCACCACGGCGGCATAGGCTTCGGCGGCGGTGTCGAACTCGTTGTCTGCAAACAGCAGCTCGCCGCGCCGGAACTGCGCCTCGATCACGTATTCGCTGTCCGGATGTTCGCGCACCAGCGACTCCAGTGCGCGCAGGGAGTTGTCCAGATCCCCGGCCAGATCATAAGCCTTGGCCAACTGGTACCAGGCGTCGGCGCGTTGCGCCGGGTCGCGGGTGTTTTCCAGTGACGCATGGTAGAGCCGGATGGCGGTGTCGTAGCTGGTGCTCAGGGTCGCGATATCCAGTTCGGCGGCCATATCGCTGGCCAGACCCAGCAGTGCCAGGCGCTCCTCACGGTCGTCCGTCCGCTCGGCATCGCGCATGAAATTTTCATACAGCATGGTATCGATGCTGCGGTCGAAGGCTTCTGCGGTATCGACAGCCGGGCGTTCGCTCAGGTCCTGTTCCGTATAGCTGCGCTCTTCGGCCGCTGATACCGCGAGGTCGGCCATGCGACGCAGGGGCGCGGCCCGTTGTGCCGGGTCCTGGAACAGTTCGATGGCGCGGCGATAGCTTTCCAGTGCGGCCTCCGGTGAGGCGCTTTCAAGCCGACCGGTTTCAATCACGATATCGCTGCGTTCCAGGTCGGCCAGCGTAGCGCCGTCGTAGCGTGGCATGTCTTCTGTGCCCGTGGATGTACAACCTGTGCCCAGCGCGGCCAGCGCCATGGTCAGCAGGGCAGGGCGCAGCAGGGCTGAGCCGGGGCGGGGCGATCGGCGCTCAGCCATCATGGTCGTGTCTCCCCGGCGCCGCGACGACTGTAGGCGGCGTCCTGAATACGGGCGATGGCCAAGTGGGCCTCGCCGAGTTGTTCGCCCAGACGGGTACGGCGGTCCGCCAGTACACGCAGGGCCTCGTTCTTGAGCTGCTGGGTCAGTTCTGCCAGCGTGGCGTCCGCATCGGCAATCAATGCATCAATGCGCGCGGACTCGGCCCGCAACCGCGCTGGCAGATCGCTGCGCGAGGCCTCACGATTGTCGGCGACAAGTTGTGCTACAGCGGCGGTGCGCAGGCCCTGCACACGGGTTTCATCGCGCAGGCCACTGACGCGCTCGCTCTGGGCCCGGCGACGCGGCGCGGCATCGTTGGCAATTTCCCACAGCAGCAGGCCGCGGACCCGCTCCAGACGCTCGCGCTGGTGTCTGTCCATCGGCTGGCTCATCAATGCTTCGATCCGTTGCCACATGAAGGACTGCGGCAGGTCAGCCACATGTTGCGGGGCAGACATGTCCAGCCGTTCCGGCATGGCCATGGCCAGCATCTCTGCCTGCTCGCTGAGTTGTTCCTGACGCGCCTGCAGGGCTTTCAGACGTTGTTCTGCGTTGCCCAGCACGCGCTCCTGTTGCCGCTGCCGTTGCAGCGCCGTATCGATCAGCGCGGGCAGTTCCCGCTGGCGCCGTTCCAGCAGTTCACGCAGCCGCACAATCTGCTGATACTGATGATGCTGTTCGGCAAAACGGTGGCTGGCGAACAGCGCGTACAGATAAGGCATTTCCTCGCCGCTGGCCTGCTCGAAGCGGGTCAGGCGCGCCATCGGATCGACCTCGCGCCGTTGCCCGCCGTTGTCGGCCAGGGTGTTGAGCCAACGTGGCTGGTCCACGTTGCGAATGGCCTGTTCCACCTGGTGCAGGGCGTCGCGGTAACGCTCGGCGGCAACCCGGTAGCCCGCCAAGGCTTGGCTGTCAGCCCCCAGTTCTTCATAGGCGCGCGGCGCCAGCAGTAGCGCCTCCTGCACGGATTCATGGGCCGGGTGGCGGCGTGCCAGTTCCAGCCACAAGGGCAACGCCGCACGGGCATCGCCGCGCTCGAAGTTCACCAGGCCCAGCACCATCAGTGCTTCATTGGAAAAGGGGCCGTCAGCCCGCACTTGCAACAGCGCATGGCGCGCCTCATCCAGTTGTCCCCGGCGCAGTTCAGTCAGTCCGGCGGTCAGCGCCGCGCGGTCGCGCAGGGCGTTGATCTGGCCGTCCTGGGGCGGCAGGCGCACCACTTGCCACAGGGCACGCAGGCCCCGGGTCAGGTCGCCCCCGCGCAGCTGCGCCACGGCCATGTTGTAACGGGCATAGGCTCCCGCCACGCTGCCAGGGTCCACGGATTCCAGCTGGCTGGCGGCGGCGCTGAAGTCGCCTTCGTTGATCAGGATATTGGCCAGCATCAGCTGGCGCTTGCCCGCCAGTTCGGGGGACAGCGCCTGTAGCGGGCGGCTTTCCAGCAGGCGGCGCGCGGCGGCGTATTCACCATGGCGGTAATGCAGCTGCGCCTTGTGCAGGAAGGTCTCGGCCCGGGTCTGGGCCAGCATGTCCTGGCGCAGCAGGCGATCGAAGATGGCCTCGGCCTCTCTGGGCAGGCCATAGCTGATATACAGCTCGCCCATCAGCAGCTCGGCGTAGGCGGTTTCCTGATTGAACAGGCCGCGGGCCTGGTTCACCACCAGGGTCGACAGGGTGCTGAACTGCCGGTCGCTGTAGAAATCGAAGATGGACTCGCCAAAGGCCAGGTAGCGCTGTTCCTCTTCCCCCAGGGCCAGCGGGCCGCTGGGCAGATCATCAAACAGCACCAGGCGCGTGGGCGTCGTGGCCACGGCCGGTACGGACACGAGGGCGCAGGCTAGCAGCGCGGCAAGCCGAGCGTTGCGAGCCATGATCACTGATCCCATTCGTGGAATTCGAAGCGATGCTGCATGGCGTCGAGGTCATCGACGACGCGCAACTCGATCCACTTGCGTCCTGGTCCTTTCTCGAAAGTGTAGGTGGTACTGCGCTGGTAGTCCTTGCCGCGCGGATCGTACCCGGTGATGGTCGCTTCCAGCACATTCCGGCCACTTCGCACGTTGCCGGTGTACAGACGCTGGATGCCGCCCTGGGTCAGGGCCTCGAATTCCTGCTCGGTATAGGAGTGATAGCCGATGTGCTGGCCATTGAGGGTCAGGTTGACGTCCACCAGCCGGATGGGGGTGCCCACATCCACGGACAGGAACACGGCGGTCTGGGAGCTCGGGTAGAGCAGCTCCTCTTCAAGCAGTGTGATGTCCCGGTTCAGGGCAAGGACTTCCTCGCGCAAGGTTTCAATGCGCTGGGAGAGTGGTGTGGCGGCCAGTGCATCGGATGCATTGGCGTTAAACCCCGGAGAGAGCAGGAACATGACCGCCAAGGCCATGAATCCATTACGAATTTTCATTGTTATTGGCCTGATGTTAGGTGCTGCCGGCATTCTTGTTATGGGCGTTCTTATTGTTCTGACCCCGCAGTCCTCCCCACGGGGATCAGCGGATGTAGCTATTTGTAACTGAGAAGAAAGGATTAAATCAAGTTAGCGTGCGCTAACGGCAACGGGGCCTGGTGCCCCCTTGTGGCTGATACCTGCTGCCAGGGGTCATCCAACAGTTGTGAGCGGAGTCACTTTTTTTATTCCGGCTTGTTCTACAATGCGCGCCCACAATAAAGAGCAATTTGTGGTGTTTTGGGGAACAGGCAAGGATGCATGTTTAGAAGTTTATTGGCAGAAGCTCGGGCTTTTCCTGTTTCTGGCCGCACTGAATGTGCGGTCCATGCAATCTATTCCCATGTGTCACGTATCTCGATGGCCTGTGGCCGGGTCAACCGGATCAGGTGTGATCGGCGTGCGTGCAGTCGTGCCTTTCTATTAATCACAAGGAGGAATCACTGGTGAAATTGCCAGTTTGGGTTGTGTCGTGTCTGGGGATTATGACGTTAACGGCCTGCGGGGGCGGCGGTGGGGGAAGCAATGGACCGAATACCTCGATACCGGTCATGCAGCCCCTGCAGAGCGTGTCCGGTACGGTTCCCGAAGGGACCTGGCGTCATTCCAGGATCCAGGTGCCAGCAGGGTATGCCCGGCTGAAAGTCGTGGCGGGTGTTTCCGGATCAGGTAGCACTCGGATGGTCATGCTTCATGAGCAGCAGGGCAGCGATCAACATCTTGATTCACCGCAGGTGGAATGTGACGTCGTCGTAGATGGCACGAACATTACCTGTGAGGTCTCTGACCCTGCCAGCGGCACCTGGTATATCTCTCACAAGGGCCTTGACGGCACTCCGCTGATCACCAATACGGCCTATTACGATAATCCGGTATCGCTTCCTGCATACGGGGGCCAAGCGTATGCGTTCATTAATCAGGGGAACGCAGGTTTCGTCAACAATGGTGAGACGGATGGCGATTACTGGAGCGGGACGGCGGCGGACCAATGGCTGGCCGTTGAGCTGGATCAGGATTACCAGATTACCGAGGTCGTGGTGCATTCGAATGTCGGGGCATCATTCCCGCGGCCATTCTCTGTGCTGGATGCGAGTGCTGCCGAGGCTGCCGAGAACAGTTTTTTCTATTTGATGCGGCATAACGCTATTACCTCGGAACATTGCGCCAGTCTCGTTATCTCGAGTGGCCGCACCTGGTGCAGGATTCGTCAGGGTCGACGTGCTGCGGCAGACATCAGCATCAATCTGGAGGACGGTGCCACCACGTTGCCGGCTGATGTGCGGATTTATGAAATTGAGGTGCATGGTTTTTAAGCCCGTCTGAACAGCGGAGCCGTTTCCGCTTATACTCCCGCAGAGACCTGGTCGCTGCGGGATATCACGCCACACCATGAAAATCACTGCCGATGAAAACATGCCCGCCCTGGCGCTGTTCGCGCCGCTGGGTGAGGTCACGCTTTGCGCCGGTCGCGGGCTGACGCAGGCGGATCTGTCGGAGACAGAGGTCTTGCTGGTGCGCTCCGTGACCCGGGTGGACGCGGCGTTGCTGGCGGGCACCCCGGTGCGTTTTGTCGGTTCTGCCACCATCGGTACGGATCATGTGGACACTGCCTGGCTGGCGCAGGCGGGCATCGGTTTTGCCCATGCGCCGGGCTGTAACGCCATGGCGGTGGCTGAATACGTGCTGCAGGCCGTTCTGGACTGGGCCTGTGAGCAAGGCCGCGCGCTGGAGGAGCTGTCGGTCGGGGTGGTGGGCGTCGGCAATGCCGGTGGCCGCGTCGCGCGGTTGCTGGCGGCGGCCGGATGTCGGGTGCTGGGCTGCGATCCGCCCCGGGCGGCGGCCGGGGAGCGTATGGACGGTGACCTGGCTCTGGATCAGTCGCTGGACGAACCCCTGGACAAGCTGCTGGGCTGTGATGTGGTCACGTTGCATGTGCCGCTGACGGCTGAGGGGCCTTATGCCACGCATCATCTGTTGGATGCGGCTGCCCTGGCGCGCCTGGGTCCGGCGCAATTGCTGGTGAACAGCAGCCGGGGGCCAGTGATCGACAATGCGGCGTTGCTGCACCGCCTGGCTTCGGGGAGCGGTCCATCGGTGGTGCTGGATGTGTGGGAGGCCGAGCCGCAGGTGCCGCCGGAGCTGTTTGCCCGGGTGCGGTGGGGCAGCCCGCATATCGCCGGGTATAGCGTAGAAGGGCGGACCCGGGGCTCGTTGATGGTCCTGCAGTCCTTGTGCACGTATCTGGGGGAGTCATCGCCGCACTCGGCCGAGGTGGTGCCCGTCGGGCTGTGCTGGCGCGGGGATATTGCCAGGCCGGAGGATGTGCTGGCGTTGCTGCGGGCGCGCTGGGATCTGCGCGAGACCCATGCGGCGTTGGCGGCGGTGCTGAAGGACGAGGATGCCGGGCGCCGGGCGGCCGGGTTTGATCATCTGCGCAAGACGTTCCCCGCGCGCCATGAGCTGGCCGGGGTAGTGGTGCAGGGGAGGGTGGCGCGCCGCTGGCAGCCGCTGCTGGCGGCGCTGGGTGTCAGGTACACATAGATCTGGCACGCATAAAAAAGCCCGGTGTCAGGGGTATACACCGGGCGTTCGGACCATAATATTGTCGTGACAGATGCTGTCTTGAGAGAGTTCTCAGCCCGCGCGGTGATGGGCCGCGTGGGACGGTGCAGGATAATGCCAGACATGTTCGAGGCGCTCGCAGGCCTGCTGTATCATGTCTTCCGTGATCGGGATTTCGCGCCCCTGGGCATCAATAAGGGCCGCACCGTTGAAATCCGGCTTCTGCTTTACGGCGTACAGTTTTGCGGTTTTCTGGCTCATGGGGCACCTTTCGGGGCTGTTGCAAACGGGTTGAAACGGCGTACAGCATTACCCTAACGCCAGCGCCGTGCCGCGACCAAGTGAAGTATTGTTTCGAGATATGACATCCGCATGAATCCTCAGGAAAATCCACTGGTTATCGGTTTGCTGGTCAATCCCTTCGCGGGGTTGGGCGGTGCCGTGGCCCTGAAGGGCAGCGACGGCGCCCAGGTGGTGCGTGAGGCACTGGCGCGGGGAGCGGTGCCGCAGGCCGGGCCGCGTGCGCAGCGGGCGCTGGCGTTGCTGGCAGAGGCTGCCGTGCCGGTGCGGGTCCTGGCCTGGGGCGGAGACATGGGGGCCCGCTGGGCTGAGGCCGCCGGGTTGGCGGTGGAGACTCTCGGGCAGCCGGGCACCGAGTTGACCTCTGCGGAGGACACGCGGGTGGCCGCTGCGGCGCTGCAAGCCGCCGGTATTGATGTGTTGCTGTTCGCCGGTGGTGATGGCACCGCCCGTGATGTGCTGGACAGCCTTGGCGGGGTGGTCCCGGTGCTGGGCATCCCTGCCGGGTGCAAGATGCACTCGGCGGTCTATGCCGTGAACCCGGAGGCAGCGGGCCGCCTGCTGGTGGCGCTGGCCCGGGGCGAACTGGTGAATGTCACCGAGGGCGAAGTGCGGGACATTGACGAAGACGCCTTCCGCGCCGGGCAGGTGCGGGCGCGCTATTACGGCAGCCTGACGGTGCCAGCGGACGCGCAGCTGCTGCAACAGGTGAAGTGCGGGGCCCCGGAGCAGGAAGATTTACAGGTCACGGAAGCCTGCGCCTGGCTGCTGGAGCGTATGGAGCCCGGCGTGACGTATCTGATGGGCTCGGGTTCCACCGTGGCCGAGCTGATGGCCCAGCTGGGTCTGCCGAATACCTTGTTGGGGGTGGATCTGGTGCGTGATGGTGCGCTGCTGGCCCGCGACGTCACGGCCGACCAGATTCTGGCGCAACTGGGTGACGGGCCTGCCCGGGCCGTGCTGACGGTCATCGGCGGGCAGGGTCATCTGTTCGGGCGCGGGAATCAGCAACTCAGCCCGGCGGTGATTCGCCGAGTGGGCCGCGACAATCTGCATGTGTTGGCGACCCGCCGCAAGCTGGCCTCCCTGGCCGGGCGGCCGTTGCTGGTGGACACCGGCGATGCGGCGCTGGACCGCGAGCTGTGTGGCCTGTTGCCGGTTATTGCGGGCTATGAAGATGAAGTCCTGTACCGCGTCGCCACGGATGCCGGTGCGGTGCCATAAAAGGTGCGGCGCCAACGAAAAAGCCCGGTGAAGTACCGGGCTTTTTCGTTGGAGCCAGACGGAATCAGCCGTGGCGATTTTCGCGCAGGGCGGCGATCCGGTCGTCCAGCGGCGGGTGCGAGGCGAACATGGCTTTCATGCCTTTGCGCACGCCCATGTTGATACCGAAGGCGGTCATGGATTCCGGCATCTGGTTCGGTACACCGGATTCGGCCTTCAGGTGTTCCAGGGCGGAAATCATGCCCTGGCGGTTGGCCAGCTGAGCGCCGGCGGCATCGGCGCGGTATTCACGGAAGCGCGAGAACCACATGACGATGGCCGAGGCGAGAATACCCAGCATGATCTGCGCCACGATGGACGTGATGTAGTAGCCGGGGCCGTAGCCACGCTCGGTCTTGAACACCACCCGGTCGACCACATGGCCGATGACGCGGGAGAAGAAGATCACGAAGGTGTTCACAACCCCCTGCACCAGGGCCAGGGTAACCATGTCGCCGTTGGCCACGTGGCCAATCTCGTGCGCCATGACCGCGCGCACTTCTTCTGGCGAAAAGCGCTGCAGCATGCCTTCGGAGACGGCGACCAGGGCGTCGTTACGGTTCCAGCCGGTGGCAAAGGCGTTTGCCTGTTGTGCCGGGAAGATACCCACTTCCGGCATCTTGATGCCCGCTTTGGTGGACAGCTCGCGCACGGTGGCCACCAGCCACTGCTCGCCCGAAGTGCGCGGCTGGTCGATGATACGTACCCCGGCAGCGCGCTTGGCCATCCACTTGGACATGAACAGCGAGATCATGGAGCCGGTGATACCGAACACGGCACTGAAGATCAGCAGGGCCTGCAGATCCAGGTCTACGCCGTTGGACTGCAGTGTGGAATCCACGCCCAGCAGGCTCAGAACGATACCCGCCACCAGCAGCACCGCCAGGTTGGTCAGCAGAAAAAGGCCAATTCGCATCATTGTTGTGCAGTCTCCAGTCGAGTTTTGCCTTGCCCCTCAATATTGTGGGGTTTTGCGTGGTTTTCAAGTGATATCGCTATGACAATCGCCGGAGGGGAATTGCTCCACGGCGGCCGGACTGACCACGCGTTCCGGCTGGCGTGACAGAAAGAAGCGCACAATGGTGCTCAGATCATCGGAGGTGCCGCTGCGCAGGGCGGTGCGAATCTGCTCCACCAGGGTGCGCCGCTCGGCCAGCAGTGAGCGCGGCAGTTCCGGTTGCAGGGGCGCCAGTTGCAGGTCGCTGGCGGCGCTCAGCAGCACGAAGGCCTTGTTGGTCAGCACGGCCTGGTCGATGCCATCCTGGTAGATCAGGTTGTCGTAACGCAGGAAGCCTTCGTCGGCCAGCCACAGCATGGCGCCCAGACAGGCCATGTAGCGCCTGGAGTGCAGGCCGACCTCGTCCGGTTCGTCGGGGCCGGAAATGTCCTCGACATAGACGGCCTGGGGCCGGGGAAAGCTGTTGTACAGGCTTAGCAGGATGCGGGCTGCATCGCGGCAGAAGTCGTCGATGTGAATGTCTGCCATGCCGTGGTATCCGTTATTTTCTGAGCCGTTCCAGATAGCTGCCGATGCGCTGGATGGACTCGGTCAGGTCATCCACGTTCGGCAGGAACACGATCCGGAAGTGGTCGGGTTGTGGCCAGTTGAATGCCGTGCCCTGAACCACCAGTACCTTTTCCTGGCGCAGCAGGTCCAGGGCAAAGGCCTCGTCGTCTTCGATCGGGTAGATGTTCGGGTCCAGGCGCGGGAACAGGTACAGCGCCGAGCGCGGCGTCACGCAGGACACACCAGGAATGTCGTTGAGCAGGGACACCGCCAGGTCACGCTGCTTGCCCAGCCGCCCGGTGGGCAGCACCAGGTCGTTGATGCTCTGGTAACCGCCCAGGGCGGTCTGGATGGCATGCTGGGCCGGCACGTTGGCGCACAGGCGCATGGAGGCCAGCATTTCCAGGCCTTCGATGAAATCCGCGGCCCGATGCTTGGTGCCGGAGATGATCATCCAGCCCGCCCGGAAGCCCGCCACGCGGTAGCTTTTTGACAGGCCGTTGAAGGTCACACATAGCAGGTCATCGGCCATGGCCGCAATGGAGGTGTGCTGCTCGCCGTCGTACAGGATCTTGTCGTAGATCTCGTCGGCAAACACGATCAGGTTATGCTGCCGGGCCAGCTCCAGCAGTTCTTCAAGAAACGCCGGGCTGTAGTTGGCACCGGTGGGGTTGTTCGGGTTGATGATCACCAGCGCACGGGTGCGGTGGTTGATCTTGGCGCGGATGTCATCCAGGGCCGGTTGCCAGTCCTGCTGCTCATCGCACAGGTAGTGCACCGGGGTGCCGCCGGACAGGCGCACGGCGGCCGTCCACAGCGGGTAATCCGGCGCCGGAATCAGAATTTCGTCACCATTGTTGACCAGGGCCTGCATGGCCATCACGATCAGTTCGGAGACGCCGTTGCCCAGAATGATGTCGTCGATGGTGACGCCATCGATGCCCTTTTCCTGGCAGTAGTGCATCACGGCCTTGCGCGCGGGAAACAGCCCCTTGGAATGGCAGTAGCCGGTGGAGTCCGCCAGGTTGTGGATCACGTCCTGCAGAATCTCGTCCGGCGCGCCAAAACCGAACGGCGCCGGGTTGCCGATATTCAGCTTGATGATCCGGTGGCCGTCTTCCTCCATGCGGTTGGCTTCACGCATCACCGGGCCGCGGATGTCGTAACATACACCCTTGAGCTTTTCGGACTTGAGAATCAGGGATTGATCCGCACTCATGAATATCAGACTGGTCAGGAAAGGGAGCGGGCATTCTACAATGGCGCTTCCTGCGCTGTATATGAAGGCAGGAGAGATGATCGTGGCAGATGACAAGGTAAGGCGCTCCGACGACGAATGGCGGGCCGAACTTGATCCCGAGACCTTCCGTATTACCCGCCAGCATGGCACCGAACGCGCGTTTACCGGTCGCTACTGGGATACCAAGACACCCGGCACCTATCGCTGCGTCTGCTGCGGCACGCCCCTGTTCGGTTCATCCACCAAGTATGATTCCGGCAGCGGTTGGCCCAGCTTCTGGCAACCGCTGGACCCGGCGCTGATCCGTGAGGAGCGGGATACCAGCCTGGGCATGATCCGCGTCGAGGTGCTGTGCGGGCGCTGCGACGCCCACCTGGGCCATGTGTTCGAAGACGGCCCCGAGCCCACCGGCCTGCGTTACTGCATCAACTCGGCCTCACTGGAGCTGGACCCCGAATGAAGCCGTTTGCCGACATCCATGCGCTGGCCTGCCAGCGCCACGGCGGCGAATCGGCGGTGCGCGCCGCCATGCCCAAGGTGCTGAAGCCCGCCGCCCTTGCACGCAAGCCGGACGCCTTCTATCTGTCCAACATGATGCGCCGTATCTTCCGGGCCGGGTTGTCGCACCGGCTGGTGGACAACAAATGGCCTGCCTTCGAGGAGGCTTTCTTCGGCTTCGACCCGGAAAAGCTGGTGCTGATGCCCGACGACATGCTGGATGCGCGCATGCAGGACACCCGGCTGATCCGCCACTTCGGCAAGATGCAGGCGATTCGCCACAATGCTCAACTGGTGCTGGATATCGCCCGGGAGCACGGCAGCTTCGGTCGCTATATCGGCCAGTGGCCGGACGACCGTCTGGTGGAGCTGTGGCGTGATCTGAGCCGCCGGGGCAAGCAGCTGGGCGGCAGTTCGGCCCCGGCCTTCCTGCGCATGGTCGGGCGTGACACCTGGTACCCCACCGGGGATGTCCTGGCCGGGCTGATCGCCAACGGGGTGGTGGACCGGGCGCTGGCCAGCCAGCGCGACCGGCGTGCCGCCCAGGCGGCCTTCAACACCTGGCAGGCGGAATCGGGCCTGCCGCAGGCCCATATCAGCCGTACCCTCTCCATGACCGTGGGCTGACTTGCCCCGGCCATGATGCTAGGATTGCCGCCCCGCCTCATTGTATTGCCCGCATCGCCGCCCCTCTGGCCGGTGACGGGGAGGTGTTTCTGCTGGCGGGACACTGCCCGGGGGCCGCGTGCCGCCCTGGCGTAAGCCGGCCGGTGCCGCCTCTGAGTGGCGCCGGAACCTAGGTGGAGAAGGATGATGCAACAGCCCCCCGTGGCGGTGGTGATGGGGTCCCGTTCCGACTGGCCCACCATGCGTGAAGCCTGCGAAGTGCTGGATCTGTTCGGTATCGACTGGCAGGCGGAAGTCGTGTCGGCGCACCGCACGCCCGAGCGTCTGTTCGAATTCAGCAAGGCCGCCCACAGCCGGGGTGTGCAGGTGATCATCGCCGGCGCCGGTGGCGCCGCCCACCTGCCGGGCATGATCGCCTCCATGACGCCGCTGCCGGTGCTGGGTGTGCCGGTGCAAAGCAAGGCGCTGTCGGGCCTGGACAGCCTGCTGTCCATCGTGCAGATGCCGCGCGGTGTGGCGGTGGGCACGCTGGCCATCGGCGCGGCCGGGGCCTACAACGCAGGCCTGCTGGCGGTGCAGATCCTCGGCGCCCACGATCCGGCGCTGCTGCAGAAACTGGTGGACTGGAAAGCCGAGCGTGCCGACGAGGTGCGCCAGACCGCTATCATCGATCGTTCTGAACTCGATTCCGGGAAGTAAGCACAAATGCGTCATGTACTGGTGATCGGTGAAGGGCAACTGGGCATGATGCTGGCCGAGGCTGGCGTGCGTCTGGGCGTGGTGGTGGACCGGCTGCACCCGGAAGAGGGCGACATCATCGCCGGGGGCTCTGATCTGCGCCAGACGCTGGATGCCGACACGGTGCTGGCCCGCTACGACGTGATCACCTCCGAGCGCGAGCATTTTCCGCAAACGCCGCTGGTGCAGGCGCTGATCAGCCATAGCAAGTTTCCCAACGCGGACACCTACGCACTGCTGCCGGACCGCGCGCAGCAGAAAACCATGCTGGATGAGCTGGCCATCGCCACGGCGCCCTGGGGGCTGTGGCACGGTGATGCCGCCACCGCCATGGCGGATTTCGGTGATCGCGCCCGGCTCAAATCCCGCCGGGGCGGTTACGACGGCAAGGGCCAATGGGCGTTGAACAAGGGCGGTGATCTGCCGCCGGCGGACAGTGCCATCATCGAATCCCATATCGATTTCAGCCGTGAACTGTCGCTGGTGGGCGCGCGCAACGCCAACGGCGAAAAAGTATTCCTGCCGCTGGTGGAAAATCGCCACCGCGACGGCATCCTGCGCCTGACCCTGGCCCCGGTCGCCGAGATGGGGGCCTGCGTGGCGGATTTGCAGGCCGAGGCCGAAGACTGGCTGGGCCGGATCATGGATCACCTGGGCTACGTCGGGGTGATGGCCATGGAACTGTTCGATACTGACAAGGGCCTGCTGGTCAATGAACTGGCCCCGCGCGTTCATAACTCCGGCCACTGGAGCCAGGACGCTGCCAGTGCGTGCCAGTTTGAATTGCATCTGCGCGCCCTGTGCAATCTGCCGCTGGCCGCTCCGCAACTGCACGGCTGTGCCGCCATGATCAATATTATCGGCGAAGCCTGGGACCCGGAGTGGTTGCACATCCCCGACCTGCATTTGCACTGGTATGCCAAATCGCCGGTGCGTCCCGGCCGCAAGATGGGACACTTCAATCTGTTTACCCGCGATGCGGCATCATTGCATGCCCGTTTGCACGAACTCACCGCCAAACTCCCCTGGCTCGCTCAGGATCTTTGATCCACATAACACCTTCTTCAAAGCTGCTTTAACGTGGTGTCAGGTTGAGGCCTGTCCACAAGCAAGGCTATTCTCGAAGCTTCCATAACAGAGCAGAGGGATACGCTTGTGCAAAATACGGATGTGATCACGTTACCGCGTCTGCTGGGCAGACTGCCGAAACTGCTTGCCAATCTGCCGGGCCTGATCAAGGGCGCCCGGATGTCGAAAATCACGGACACCCGCACGCCCGTCGGGCTGGCGCGGGGGTTCCAGCTGGCGGTAAACCATAATCCTGACGGTGTGGCGTTGATGTTCGAGGATCAACGCTTCAGCTATCGCGACCTCAATGCCTGGTCCAACCGTGTAGCGCACGCACTGACCGCCCGTGGATTGCGCAAGGGTGACACCGTAGCGGTGGCGATTGAAAACCGGCCTGAACTGATCGCCACGGTGCTGGGCTGTGCCAAACAGGGTATCTGTGTGGCACTGCTGAATACGTCGCAGCGCGAAAAGGTGTTGATTCACAGCATCAATCTGGTGGCGCCCAAGGCGATCATCGTGGGCGAAGAGCTGCATGACGCGATCGAGGCGGTGCGCTCCGAACTCAGTCTGGAAAATGGCGCCTTTTTGTTCTGGGCAGATCGCAATACGCGCGATGACGTGGGCATTGCACCTGCAGGGTATATCAACCTTGCTGAAGCACTTAAAGATGCGCCAGAGCATGACCCGGATACCATCAAGCGCATTTTTCTCAACGACCCGCTGTTCTATATCTATACCTCCGGCACCACCGGGATGCCGAAAGCCGTGATCTTCAACAACGGGCGCTGGTGGAAGGCTTACGGCGGGCTGGGCCATGCCGCCGTCAATCTGAATGCGGAAGACCGGATGTATTGCACCTTGCCGTTGTATCATGCCACCGGCATGGTGGCTTGCTGGAGTGCGATCATCTGTGCGTCGGCGACGCTGGTGCTGGCGCGCCGTTTCTCCAGCAGCCGCTTCTGGGATGAAATACGTCGCTATGAATGCACGGCTTTTGGCTATGTGGGCGAGTTGTGCCGATATCTGAACGATGCGCCTCGGCGTAAGGATGACGCCCGTAATCCGCTGCGCGTGATCGTCGGCAACGGCCTGCGGCCTGGCATATGGCGCCAGTTCAAGCAGCGCTTCGGGATCGAGCGTGTGGTGGAAATCTATGGTTCATCCGAAGGCAATGTGGCGTTTGCCAATATCTTCGGGTTCGATAACACCGTCGGCTTCTCTACCGTCTCTTATGCCATCGTGGAATACGACAAGGATGCAGACGAGCCGGTGCGTGATGCGCAGGGGTTCATGAAAAAAGTGCGCAAGGGCGACGCCTGGTTCAATACCGGTGACATGATGCGCGATATCGGCTTCCGCCATGCCCAGTTCGTGGATCGTCTGGGCGATACCTTCCGCTGGAAGGGGGAGAACGTATCGACCACCGAGGTGGAGCAGATCATTGACCAGTATCCCGATGTGCAGGAATCCGTGGTCTACGGGGTGGAAATTCCGAACACCAATGGCCGCGCCGGCATGGCGCGCCTGTGCCTGAAGAAAGCCCTGGCGGGTTTCAACTTCGAGGCGTTTGTTGATCATCTCTACAAGCACTTGCCGATTTATGCCGTGCCGGTTTTTCTGCGGATCAGCTATGACGCGGTGGAAACCACCGGCACCTTCAAGTACCAGAAGAACCGGCTCAAGGAAGAAGGCTATGATCTGTCGCGGCAGGATAACCCGGTATATGTGCTGCTGCCGGACCAGCCTGATTACCAACGCCTGACCCCCGAGCTGGCCGCCGAAATCGACGGCGGCGAGCATCGGTTCTGATCAGAAGGATGCGCCCAGGGCGATATACCCGCGGGTCTCGCCCAGGTCGTTGTCCAGCCCGCGGGCCACACCGGCGCTCAGCGGCAGAATGAGGTTGTAAGCCAGCACCAGTTCTGTGGTCAGCTCTGCACCCACGCCGGTAAAGGCCTGATCGTCATAGGGCCCCGGCGTGTCATTCCAGACTGCCCCGGTGTCGCTGAACAGGGCGCCGTGCAGGTCGCGCACACCGATCGGCCATGTGTGTGCGTTACGCTGGATTCTGGCCAGCGGGAAGCGCCATTCGACGCTGCCCAATGCCGCGCGCCGCCCGAAAATCTCGTTGTCCGGATAGCCGCGTAACAAGTAGCGATCGCGCCCGAACACGCCCAGGCTCTCGCCCTGATGATCCCCCAGCCTGACGGGTTTGGGCGCGTCAGTGCCCCAGCTGCCTGCCGCGCGCAGGGCCAGTACATGGGAGCGGCCCAGATGAATGAATTCGCGGTAATCCAGGCTGTAGATCTCACCGGTAAAATCACTGGTGATGGCCTCGTTGGTTTCGGCGATCAGGGCGATGCGCCGTCCCGCCGCCGGGCTGATGCTGAAGCGAAATGACTGCCGGTTGTCGTAAAGCAGCGCCAGACCTGCGAGCCCACGCTGGCGGTCGATAAAGGGCGTGGTGCCGTCGGCGACAAAGCGGTCGCTGTCGCGCTCGACGAAGACACCGGCGCGCAGTTCCAGCCGGTCATCCAGCGCATTCCACAGATTCAGGCGCGACAGGCTCAGGGTGTCCGAGGCGCGCACCCGGGTGACCTCGCCGTCGCTGCTGGAGAAAGACAGGTCGCGCTCGCCGAACAGTTGCCAGCGGTTGCTGAATTGCCAGGTGGCAAAGCCCGCTGGCTCCTCACTGCGATTTTCCCAGGTCAGCGTGAGCGCGTACTGATGCTCGCCCAGGCTGTCCTGGCTCCCCGTGGAAAATCCCACCTGGGTGCTGTCGTCGTTGGCCAGCAACACCGGGAACCACCAGCGTGGCCGCAGGCTGTGCCAGGGCCGGTAAGGCTGGGGATTGGAGAGGACGACGGGAGTGGCGCCTGTCTCGCTGCCCCGATGCGCGCCGGGGGCAGGGGAGATAGCGGCCGTCAGCGGTGCTGGCTCGCCCGGTTCGTCGAGCGGTTCATGGGTCGGTTCCAGTTGCCACAGGTCATAGCCCCTGTCTGACAGATATTGGACATAGTGCTTTCCGTCGTCGGTTTGTACCGGCGTCAGTGCGGCGGTATTGACGTTGGTGAGTGGCCGGGGCGAACTTCCGTCGGCAGGCCAGTGCCAGATGTTGAAACGTCGGCTGCGTGACGGACTGGTGGGATAGTCCGCACTGAACAGCAGGCTGCCATCCGCCGCAAAACTCGGCTCTCCCTGAATGAATGCGTTGTCGGTCAGCAGGGTCAGGGTGCCGTCGGCCAGATCGATGCGCGCCAGTTGCCAGCTGCGGCCAGCAGGCTTGAAGGCCGCCACCAGATGCGTTGCGTCCGGGTGCAGACTGAAAGGTCCCAACACCTCGCCGGGCTGGCCTTGCCACACCGCGCCCAGATCGTTGCCGTCGCGATCCAGCCGACGCAGTTCGGGCAGTCCGTTGACCATCCGCCGTGCGAGCAGTGTATCGGTGCCCAGCCAGCGGACCTCACGGTAGCGCCCGTCCCGTGTCAGCCGCTGCCACCGCTGGCCGGTGTAACGATACAGGTCGCTCCAGACTCGATTCTCCCGACGCAGCCGCGTGCTGGCCATCACGATATCGCCCGAGGCACTGACATCGAACAGACCCGGGTTGCGCAGCCGCGTTACGGTTTCCGGTGGATGCCCCGCGCGGTAACGCACCAGTCGTGGGCGCCCATGGCCGTCGTCCCGAATGCGATACACCGCCTCACCACGAGCCACCGGCGGATAACTCGTCAGCCCATGATGTGTGAGTTGCTCCCCCGACAGCGGTTCACCGTCCTCAGCAAAGTGGTCCTGCAACCAGTGCCGATACTCCGCCCACAGCGCCGGAAAACGTTCGCCGTACACGCGCTGTGCAGTGCTGTTCAGCGCAAACGGCAGCAGGTTGCTGCTGTAGTCCTCAATCAGCGCATCGATACGCGCCTGACCACGTGTTTCCTCCATAAACCGATAGAAGAAGGCCCCGTACAGATAACCATCGCCGCCCGGCCAGCGCCGGTTGGTTACACTGACCTGCGACAAGCCGCGCGGCCCTGCAGCCACCTGGGCGCGTATTTCCCCTTCATACAGGGCGCTGTAAGCGCGGCCACTGAGCCGCTCAGCGTCGGATTCCTTCTGAATCGCCAACCCCTCGATCATGAAGGTGGGCTGGAACTGGTTGGGAAACAGGAACGGAAACCGGCCCAGCACCCGGCGCAGCGCCAGCGGGCTGCCTGAGGCTTTGTCCAGGTGCAGCACATGGGTGTATTCGTGGGTAATCAGCATGTCCAGCCAGTCGTCGTGATTCTCCAGACTGTTGAACCGGTCTGGTGGCGAGAGAAACAGACGGCTCTGATTGAAGGGCAGGGCACTGGCCCAGCCGTTGGCAAGATCGTAGTTATCCGTGAGCACCAGTTCAGTGCGCTGCCGGGGCTGCCAGTTCAGCTCTTTGCTCAGTCGCCCATGCGCCGCCTCAGCCCGGTCCGCCGTATGCGCCACCCAGCCCTCGGCGCCCTCGCGGTAATGAATACGGAAGTGCGCCGTCTCCACCGTGAGCCAACGCTCGCCTTGACGCCAGTCGGTGCTGAGATCGTTGAAGGGTGGGTTGGCCAGTGCGGTTATTGCCCATAGGAAAGACAATAAAAAAATCGAAATACGCACGCTCAGAGCTCCTTTCATGCCGGTGTGTGGCCTAGCGCCGGTCACTCAACGTGAACAGAGGCAGTGACAGGTTTCGATATAGCGCCGCGAGTCGCAGCGCCAGCGCGGCACTGAACCCGGCCCAGGTGCCGACAAGCGGCATATCGAGCATCACAAACCCCGCCGTGACGGCAGCGCCCAGCAGGGCAGCGGTGGCATAGATCTCCTTGCGCAGGATCAACGGCACCTCACCGCAAAGGATATCGCGGATCATGCCGCCGACCACAGCGGTCATCACCCCCATGACGATGGCCACGCCGGGGCCGAAGCCGAGCAGCAGGGCGCGTTCGGTGCCGATCACGCAAAAGGTGGCCAGGCCCAAGGCGTCGGCCAGCGGCAGCACGTTTCGCGGCACACGCACATGGCGCGCCAGGGCAACGGTGGCAAAGCCCGCCGCCAGGGCCAGCCAGATATACATCGGTTTGGCGATCCACAGCACCGGCGTGGCGCCGAGCACCAGGTCACGCACGGTGCCGCCGCCAATGGCGGTCACGAAGGCCAGCACCATGACCCCGAACAGGTCCATTTGCTTGCGCCCGGCGGCCAGGGCCCCGGAAACCGCAAATACGATGGTGCCGAACAGGTCGAGCCACAGCAGCAGGGGCATGAACAGGTCCTCGCGATCTTCACTCTTTCTGGTGATGGCGGGAACGATACTACGCCCATGTCAGCGGAGATACCGATGGATACGCTCTACTACGATGGTCGATGCCCCCTGTGCCGCCGCGAAATGGCATGGCTGGCGCGACTGAAACGCGAATCCCTGAATCTGGTCGACATCCATGGGCTCGGGGATGCTACACCGTTGCCCAGGCGTGACATGCTGGAAGTGCTGCATCTGCGCACGTCGGATGGCCTGTGGGTAACAGGCGTCGACGCTACGGTGCGCGCTTGGCGGCATACGCCCATCGGGCTGCTGTGGCAGTGGTTGGCTTGGGGTCCCGTGCGACCAATGGCCTCGCGCGTCTATCGCCGCTGGGCGGCGCAGCGCTATGCGCGGCTGTATGGCTGCCGTACTCCATAATCTTTCCATAATACTGCCATAGACTCTGCCCTGTTCCCGGTTGTCATGCCCTTGATATCGACAGGAGCCGAATCTGGTGGTTGCACGCATTCCCATAGTCCATCGTTTATCGCCCCGTAGGCGCCGGCTGGTTTACTGGCTGGTGCCTTTACTGTTGTTGGCCGGTTGGTTCGGCTGGCAGGCATTTCGCCAGCCCGTGCAGGCCGAGGTGCCGACAGCGGAAGCCACGCGCGGGGATATCGAGTATGTGGTGACGGCGCTGGGCAACCTGCAGCCGCGCCATTATGTGGACGTGGGGGCTCAGGTGTCGGGGCAACTGGTGCGTTTGCATGTGGACGTGGGGGATCAGGTCAGCGAGGGTGATCTGCTGGCCGAGATCGATGCGGATGTGCAGCAGGCGCGGGTGGAAGCGGGTCGTGCTCAGCTGGTGGCATTGCAGGCGCAATTGGCCGAACGGCAGGCGCAACTCGCCCTGGCTCGGCAGCAGTTCCAGCGTCAGGAGCGCTTGCTGGCGGATGATGCCACCAGTGAGGATGCGTTCCAGATTGCGCGGGCCACGGTGCTGACCACCGAAGCGCAGATTCGTGCATTGCAGGCGCAGATCGAGCAGAACCGTTCTTCCCTGCGGGCCGAGGAGGCGACACTCGGTTTTACCCGTATCTTTGCGCCCATGGACGGGGTGGTCGTGTCCATGGAGGCGCGCCAGGGGCAGACCCTGAATGCCAATCAGGTGGCGCCGATTCTGATGCGCATCGCCGACCTGTCCACCATGACGGTGTGGACGGAAGTCTCCGAGGCCGATGTCAGCCGCCTGCGCGCAGGCATGCCCGCTTACTTTTCGCCCCTTGGCATGCCCGGCACCCGCTGGGAAGGCCAGTTGCGGCAAATCCTGCCGACCCCGGAAATTCTCAATAACGTGGTGCTCTACACGGCGCTGTTCGATGTCGACAACAGCGATGGCCGGTTGATGACGCAGATGACGGCCCAGGTGTTTTTCGTGCTGGATGAAGCGCGGGACGTGGTACGGGTGCCGGTGTCTGCCGTGCAGCCGCTGCGCGGTGGCAAAGGTCTGGTGACCGTGATCACCCGCAACGGACAGCGTGAGCAGCGCGAAGTGGAGACCGGGGTCAGCGACCGGATTACGGTGGAGATCCGCCGGGGCCTGGAGGAAGGCGAAACCGTGCTGGTGAATGCCTCGCCGGGCGGCCGTGCCAGCGCCCAGGGAGGCAACCGGTCACCGCAGCGCATGCCCCGGGGGCTGTTTTGAGTCGCGAGGCTGATGCGCCGCTGATCAGCCTGCGTGGCGTGCGCAAGCGCTACGTCACCGGTGATGTGGCTGTGGACGTTTTGCGCGGTATTTCTCTGGATATCCATGCCGGGGAATTCGTTGCCATCATGGGCGCCTCCGGTTCCGGCAAGTCCACGCTGATGCATATTCTCGGCTGCCTGGATCAGCCGAGCGAGGGCGAGTACCGCTTCAATGGCGAAAACGTGGCCACGCTGGACGAAGACCAGTTGGCCTGGTTGCGCCGCGAGGCGTTCGGTTTCGTGTTCCAGAGCTATCACCTGATTGCGGCCGGGTCCGCCACCGAAAACGTGGAGGTGCCAGCGGTATACGCGGGCCTGCCGCGCACGGAACGGCGTACGCGGGCGCAGGCGTTATTGTCGCGGCTGGGCCTGGCCGAGCGTCTGGATCATCGGCCGAACCAGTTGTCCGGCGGTCAGCAGCAACGGGTGTCCATTGCCCGGGCGCTGATGAACGGCGGCCATATCATTCTGGCGGACGAACCCACCGGGGCGCTGGACAGCCACAGCGGTGCCGAAGTGATGGCCCTGCTGGGCGAGTTGGCCCGCGAAGGGCACACCGTGATTCTGATTACCCACGATGCCAGCGTGGCGGCCCATGCCGATCGGGTGATCGAGATCGCCGACGGCGAAATTGTGCGTGACAGTGGCAGCAAACCATCCGTGCATGCGCCGCGAACCGTACCGGTGCCGGGGGCGCAGGGCACGGTGTCACCGGTCTCGGTGATTCCCGAGGCGCTGGAGGCGTGCAGTATGGCGCTGCGCTCCCTGCGGGCGAACCTGTTCCGCACCTTGCTGACGCTGCTGGGTGTAGTGATCGGCGTCGGATCGGTGGTGGCCATGCTGGCCATTGGTGAAGGCGCGCGCGCCTCGGTAATGGAGCGCATCAGCGCCATGGGCACCAACCTGCTGGTGGTGCGGCCAGGGTTCGAGGGCTTCGGGCGACGCAGTGCCGACGGCGAAATCGCCACCCTGACGCCGGAGGATGCCATCGCTGTGGCGGCCCTGCCGAATATCATTGCCGCCGTTCCGGAAAATACCAGCCGGGCGACGGCGCGCGCGGCGGGTCGGGATACCACCACGCAGGTGAATGCCACCACGGCGGCCTATCCGTTGCTGCGCAACTGGCAGCCGGAGCGCGGTGTCTTTCTGAGCGATGAAGATCAGCGTCGTTACGCGGCGGTGGCGGTGATCGGGCAGACCGTCGCGCGTACCCTGTTCGGGCAGAGTGATCCGTTGGGTGAATTCCTGTTGCTGAACAATGTGCCGTTTCAGGTGATTGGGGTGATGAGCGAGCAGGGCGCCACAGCCTGGGGTGACGATGCAGACGACATCGTATTTCTACCGCTGTCCACCGGCAGCCTGCGTTTGTCCGGGCAGCGGCACCTGCGCTCGATCACCGTGGCGGTGGACGATGTCAGCCAGATGGATGCCACGGAAGCGATGGTGGCAGACCTGCTGCGGGAACGGCATGGTGTTGAGGATTTCCGCATTCGCAATATGGCCGCCATTGTCGAAACCGCATCGGCCACGCAAAACACCCTGACCATCCTGCTCGGTTCCATCGCGGCGATTTCCCTGCTGGTGGGCGGCATTGGCGTGATGAATATCATGCTGGTCAGCGTCACCGAACGGACCCGGGAAATCGGTATCCGCATGGCCACCGGTGCGCGCACGCGCAATATCTTGCAGCAGTTTCTGGTGGAGGCCGTGGTGGTGTCGGCCATGGGCGGCGTGGTGGGCGTGCTGGCAGGGGTGGGTGTCGGCGCGCTGATTGGTGCACTGGCGATGCCGGTGCAGTTTTCCGTACCGATTATGGTGCTGGCCTTTGCCTGTGCGGCGGGCACCGGGCTGGTGTTCGGTTTTGCCCCGGCCCTGAAAGCCGCGCGGCTGAACCCGGTCGTAGCCTTGAGTAGCGAATGATGAAACGGACCCTGTTAAGCCTGACCTTGCCCGTATTGCTGGTGGCCTGTGGCACAACACCGGTGCAACAGATGCCGCCTGCACCACCGGAAGGCTGGGAATATGGCCTGGGTGCCAGCGAAGCCTGGCCTGCGCGCGACTGGTGGCGTCACTTTGCCAGCCCGGAGCTGGATGACCTGATGGTTCAGGCGCAGGCGAATAACCCGGATCTGGGGGCGGCGGCTGCACGCATTCTGCAGGCAGAGGCGCAGGCGCGTATAGCAGGCGCCAGCCTGCTGCCGAATGTGGATGCCGGGCTGGATGCGGGGCGCAGCGGTATTGTCGATCAGGGCGGGGCCAGCGGCAGCTACAGCGCCAGCCTGGGTGCCAGCTATGAGCTGGATTTCTGGGGCGCCAACCGGGCACAGCGGGCCGGGGCGCGCGCGAACCTGCTGGCCAGCGCCTATGACCGTGAAACGGTGGCGTTGACGCTGACGGCGGGCGTGGCCAACAGCTACCTGCAAGTGCTGTCGCTGCAGGAGCGTCTGGAGATTGCGCGCCTGAATCTGGAGCTGGCCGAAGAAATTCTGCGCGTGGTGGAAGCGCGGGTGCGCAATGGCGCTGGTACACCGCTGGATCTGGCCCGGCAACGTGCCGTGGTGGCCCGGCAGCGTGCCAGCGTTGAGCCGCTGCGGCAGCAGGAGCGTGACGCCCGGGCGGCGCTGGCGCTGCTGCTGGGGCGCACGCCGCAGGGCTTCCAGACCGAAGGGCAACTGGCGGCGCTGGCGATCCCGGAAGTGGTGGCCGGGCTGCCCTCGGAATTGCTGGCCCGGCGCCCGGATATTCGTCAACAGGAAGCGCGTTTGCTGGCGGCGGATGCGGACATCGCCGTCGCGCGGGCGGCCTTCTTGCCCAGCGTGCGCCTGACCGGCGCGCTGGGTACACGCAGCGATGTATTCAGCGAATTGTTCAGCGGTGACCTGCTGTATAACGTCGGTGCCTCACTGACCCAGCCGATTTTCAATGCCGGACGGTTGCGCGCCCAGCGTGATCTGACCGAAGCGCGCCGACTGGAACTGCTGGAGCAGTACCGGGGCGCCACGCTGCAAGCGTTTGCGGATGTGGACCTGGCGCTGAGTGCCATCGAAACGCTGGCCGAGCAGGCGTTCCAGCAGGAAGAGGAACTGGCGCAGACACGCCGTGCCTTCACTCTGGCGGAAGCCCGTTACCGGGAAGGGGCGGATGATCTGCTGTCGCTGCTGGACGCCCAGCAGTCGCTGTACCAGGCCGAAGAAAACAACGGCCTGCTCCGTCTTGCGCGGATGCAGGCCATTGTCACACTTTACCGCTCACTGGGGGGCGGTTGGCAGGAGCCGGTTGAACAGCTCAGCGCAGCTGAATAGCGATGCCGCGCAGTGCCGGTCCGTTCTCACCACCAATCTGACCGCGATCGGTAAAGGCGCCGGTCATCAGATTGATGCTGTAAAGCGTGTAGGGTCCCATGCCATTGCTGCTGAGCGCAGCCAGCACCAGGCCATTATCGCCGCCAATAATGTCAAAACCCTGGTCGCCGCTGATCGCAACAGGCGTATCCGTCAGGGGCACCTGGTCCTCGGGTAACAGGATGCCGCCGATCGCTCCCAGGAGCGGACCGAGCAGGGGGATATCTGCGATTCCGCCTACGTCGTCTTCTTCTGCGTAGGCGATGTCACCATCGACGATGGTCTCGCCGTTATCCACATTGATGCGGAGGTTCTGGCCGGTGTCGGAGGTGACGCGCAGGCGGTCGGGCACCGGATTGCTCGCCTCTACGGATGAGAGCATGAAGACTGGGTTTTCACCCACCAGCTGGCTGCTCAGGATCAGCAGTGTGCTGTCGGGCAGCAGGGCGGCCACAGCAAAAAAGAGGTGGCAGGAAATGACTGATTTTCATAAAGCTCTCCATCGCATCGGAGCCAAGGCAAATGCCGACTCTCGGCCCCCAGTGGGCGGTCTGACGAGCCAGGGTGGCGTGAAATAACGAATGTGGTTTATGAGGGCCTGTGTAAGGCTTCGTAATTCTGGCGTGAAAGGTGGTGGCAAAGTGCCATCAGGCCCCGTACGACGGGCGATTCAGCGCGAGGCGCTAAATTTTTGAAAACCAGCTTTTCTTAATAGTCAGTTTCGATTTGATGACTTAGATACTAGCCTTCACATGACTCAGTTCACACCGGCTGTTTCACAACAATAACGAGCCAGAAGAACACAAGGAGATTTCCGGCATGAGGCTTAATCCGTTACAACGCATACCGCTGTTCCGTTCGCTGCATCTGGCTGGCCTTCTGGCTGGCGTGATGCTGGTGCAGGGTTGCAGCATTATCTACAAGACCACCGGCGACATCCTGGTGAACTACGGGCGCTCGGAGATGACGCCCTATCTGCTCACCTACAACGATGTGGGTATGGCCTGCGCCACGGGTGAGGGGCTGACACCGTTCCTGGTGTCGTTTGAATCGGTACACGCCAACCCGACGCGTCTGGCGGTGCTGACCAACAACATGGCGGCGGTGTGTGCAGACAAGCGCGCGCTGGATGCCGAGCTGCGCTACAACCGCGCCATGAACCGCGGCGACACCGCCGAGGCGCAGGATGCGCGTACCGAACAGAAGCAGCATGCCGAAGTTGCAGCGCGCCGACTGTATGAATCTTATCTGCGCACCGTGAAACAGTATGGTGAAGTGGATGTGGACCAGGACTGCCCGCGCCTGCGTAGCGACTTCGATGAGCTGGTGTTCATGGTCGGCCAGATCAGTGGCTCACAAGCCCTGCTGCACGACGCCACGGCTGACGTGACGGTAGGGGTGCCGCGCGATATCGCCGCCAAGGCCGAGCGCGCAGCGACCTGTCTGGACAACGAAAAATGGTGGGGCGTGCCCCAGGGCATCCGCGCCACCTTGTGGACCATCCTGCCGATGCTGGCACCGGAAGGGGCTGACAACTGGGCCGAGCTCGAGCAGGCCGTGCAAAAAGGCTTCGATGCTGGCGTGCGTCTGAACAGCGCGCTGTATGTGGTGGCCGCCTACAGTGTGGGCAATGACGAGCATGTGCGCCGTGGTATCCGCGATTTCGGCAACTACGACACCAGTGAGCTGGACCCGGACAATGCCTTGCTCGACGCCATTGCTGCAGAAATGGTGCGGGGCGTTTCCGACCGCATGTGGACGGAGAACACCGGCCAGCGCACCCCGTACGGGCGCCTGGGCACGTTCTGGGATGATCGTGAAGACCGCGAGCAGATCGACATCGACGATCTGCTGTAAAGGAGAAGTGACATGTTTTGCAAACGTCTTGTTTCAACCTTGCTCGCCTTGAGCCTGATGGGGATGGCCGGTGCAGCCCAGGCCAACACGCGTATCAACTTCTGCGTGTTCGATATCATCGGCACCTCCGGTGACACCTTCAACCTGCTGCGCGACTACCGCACGGCGGCGTTGAACCAGGGTGTTGATCTGCGCATGCGCGCCTTCACCGACGAAAACATTGCCTACGAGGAATTCCTCGCCGGGCAATGTGATCTGGTGGCCATGACCGGGCTGCGTGCACGTAACCTCAACAGTTATGTGGGCAGCCTCGATTCCATCGGTGCGATTCCGAACTACGATGTCATGCGCACCGTGGCGCAGGTGCTGGCCAGCAATAACCCGCGCATTACCGACAACATGCGCAGCGGCTCCTACGAGGTTATCGGGATGGCGCCGATGGGGGCGGCCTACCTGTTCGTGAAAGACCAGAGCATCAATAACGTCAACGCGCTGGCGGGCCGGTCGATCTCTGTGCTGGAGCATGATGTGGCGCAGGGTCGCATGGCGGCACGGGTCGGTATGTCGCCGGTGATGTCCGATATCACCAACTTCGCCGGGCGCTTCAACAACCACAGCGTGGACATCTGCTTTGCGCCGATGATGGCTTACAGCGCCTTGGAACTGTATCGCGGCATGGGGCCGGATGGTGGCATCGTGGACTACACCCTCGGGCAGTTGACCATGCAGCTGGTCGCACGGCACGAAAAACTGCCGAACGGCTTCGCCAACTGGTCGCGTCAGTATGTGTTCGAGAACCTGCACGAGCGCGCTCAGGCCGTGGTGGACAATTCCTATAATGACGTCAGCGATGACCGCTGGATCCGCATCAATGAGGAAGACACCCTGCGCTATGACGAAATGATGCGCGAGGCCCGTGTCGATCTGACTCAGCAGGGCGTGTACAACGCCGACATGATGTCCCTGCTGCGCAATATCCGCTGCCGCCATGATGGCAGCCGGGCAGAGTGCAGCGAACGACTGGAGTGATCCCGGGCGCCGCAGGGTGCCTGCTCCGGAAGGCCCGCTTCGGCGGGCCTTTTTTGGCTTGGGCGCGGGATGAGGCCATAATTGCCATTTTTGCCCTTATGGCCTATTCTTGAGACATAGTCAGCTCAGGAGGGCTTTCCAATGGCCACCCAAACCGCTTTCGACGATCTGGATCGGCGCCCGGCCTCCGACCTCAAACGGGCCGGCTGGCGCGACGTGATGCGTTCTGTCCGCGAGCAGGGTCGGCTGCTGGTCACCAATCACAACCGCCCCGAAGCCGTGATCCTGTCGGCCGAGGCTTACAGCGAACTGATGCACCAGCTGGCGCACGCCGGCAACGACGAGGCCTCGGCCCTGGCCCAACTGCGCGCCCGTTTCGACGGGCATCTGGCGTCGCTCAGGCAGGCCGAGGCGGGCGATCGGTTGCGCGCCCTTATGGATGAGCCCACCGGCCTGGCCGATGAGGTGAAGGCGGGCGAGAGCCATTAGTGACACGCCCGGTCCTGTTCGTGCTGGCGGGCGTCAACGGCGCCGGTAAAAGCTCCATCGGCGGCCACCTGATTCGGCGCCAGGGGCTGGACTGGTTCAACCCTGATACTTTCGCACGCGAGCTCAAGGCCCTCACCGGCTGCACCCAGCAGCAGGCCAACGCCCTGGCCTGGCAAGAAGGCGTTCGACGCCTGGATCAGGCGCTGGCCGCCGGAGAGCACCACGCCCTGGAAACCACCCTGGGCGGCAATACCTTGCCCCAGCGCATTCTCACCGCAACCCGTACCCACGACGTGCTGATCTGGTTCTGCGGCCTGACCTCACCCGCGCTGCATCGCGAACGCGTGCTGGCCCGCGTCGCCGTCGGCGGCCACGATATTCCCGAAGACAAGATCCGCGCCCGCTTCGACAGCGCCCGCGCCAACCTGATCGGCCTGCTGCCCCATGTGCAGCGCGTGAACCTGTTTGATAACAGCCGCACCGTGCCGCAAGGAGCGCCGATTCCTGACCCGTTGCCGGTGGCGCGTATTGAGCAGGGGAAACTGGTGTGGCCGGAGATGCCGGAGCAGTTGGAAAAAACACCGGAGTGGGCCAGGCCAATTCTTGGGGCTTGTTTACGCTGAAATGAAAAAGCCCACGTTGGCATGCAGCAAACGTGTTATCAGCGGCATGCCTCTTCCAGAAGGATTTCACCGATGGTGTTGGGCGCGGCATTGATCCATTCGACACGGAAGCTCGGCACCGTTTCGCTGAGCACTACACGGCCATTTTCCAGTTTTGTGATTTCACTTGCAGACAGGCTGCGCTGCTGGCAGCGCATGGTCCACAACATACGTGCGGAAGAGTAGCGGAGGTTTCCTTCCTTGGTGTATCGAGGATCCGGGTATTCCGCCAGTACCCAGGCACGCCGAGCCGATGTGGGTCCTTGAATAGAGCGCAGATCCAGGAAGTAGAGGGTGTCATCGTCACCGGTGGCAGCCCAGTGCCAGCGTGTGTCAAGCCGCTGAGTGCGAGCCAGGTATCCGACACCATATTCGCCGGGGTCACCGTCGTAGGACGCGATCATTACATAGTAAATGCCATCCCTCGGCACTCGGAAATCGATTCGCGCATCGGTACCGCGGCCACCGTCATCGTCCGTGCGTTCCCAGGGAGTATCGCTCTCCAGACTTGCGGCCTCCATGACCAACAACATCATATCAATGCTGGGCGATCGCGCCTCCAGGGTAATGTACTCGCCCCGGCGCAAGTCCAGGCGGAATACTTCAAATTCCTCTTCGTCCAATTCGCCATATCTCATCTGGTAGGGCGTCAGAGTTTCCGCAAATGCAAGGCGCAGCATCATCAGCAACGACTCATCTATCTCGTCATCATGATCACCTGGCCGAGTTGCCGCGGAGGAGGAGTGGGGCATATCCGCAGGGAAAGGTTGCCGTGCGGTCTGATCGATATCGATTGCAGCCAGCACGCTTGCCGGCACAGCCAGATTCAGGTTCTGCCCACCATGGAAGAAGGCGGTGATGACGCCGACCACCTGGCCAGCCTCATTGACCAGTGGCCCGCCGGAGGATCCCTGTGAAATGGGGGCAGTGGTCTGCAAGTAATCCACATCGTCCAGCCGACGATGCGCCGAGATAATGCCGTTGGACATGGACCCTTCCAGGCCCATCGGCGCCCCGAATGCGAAGACGGTATCCCCCCGGTTGCCGCGTCCGCTGGCAAGAGGCAATCCGTCTGCCGGCTGCCCCAGCCATGGCAGAACAGCCAGATCCTGCTCCACATCCACATACAACGCATAAGGAACAGAGCCGCGTGCCTCGCCTGTCTCGGTAAATACCTCCACCCAGGCTGCGCCGGCGATAACGTGGGCATTCGTCACCAGATAGCCTTGATCCCACAAAAAGGCACTGCCTTGGCCCACGGGGTCACCGCTACGGTCGTGGGCGATCAGTGTGAAGACATGAGGCATAACGGCATCCGCCAGCGGCAGCGGCAGCGCCACTGAGCCCCGGGCGCCCGCAGGATCGGTTGATGGCTCGGCGGAACCACGCTCAACAGGCGCACTGGTTGCACAGGCCGCCAGCCAGACACAGGCCAGGATCACGATGATGATTCTATTCATTGTTCTTTACCCCCCAAACGGTTCGATCTCCCTGAATATCCCCGTCACGGTCATATCCCGGCGCAACTCGAACTGATCCAGCGATGCCACCGGATCAATATCGGTCAGCGCGTCGAAGCGGATATCTCCCCAGACATCCCGGCTCACCTGCACGCTGTACAGGTAAACATCGCGCTGCCCCCCGCGCAGCTCGTCCGCGCGCACGGTACAGGCGGACAATATCACACGTTCGACACTGGGCGCGGCGGCGAAGGCTTCGCCGATCAGGCGGAAGCCAATGGCATGAGCATGCTGGCTGTACAGCGTGCGGCGGGCGGTGGCCGACAAACGCGCCACGGAAATCCCCAGGCCACGCTGATACGCGCGCAGGCGCAGGCCGGGCAGGCTGTCGGCATCGGGCAAGGTCACATCCAGCGCCAGGGTGCGGCCCTGGTCGCGCAGCTCAAAGCTGGCCTCCGTTGGCAGCGGCCAGTCGATGTCTTCAAGATGATCTTCAAGCACCAACGCTTCCGCTGCCGGGTCGCCCTGCAGCGCGCTGGCGTAGGCCTGCTGGCGCTGCTGCTCGCGCGCCGCATGCAGGGCTTGTTGCCGCGCCCAGACCTGCTCGCTGTCTTGATATTCCTGCCCTTGTGCCTGCCATTCGCGATCGGTTATGCGGCGATAGCCGGGCAACAGTAACCGGCCCAAGATGTACCAGACCGACCGGGGGCGGCGCGGCGCCTCGGGCGCTGGCACGTCGAACGGCAACGCCAGACATTCAGGAAAGGCGTCCGGGGCGGGCGTGCCCTCATGCAGGCGGGCGAGGGCGTCGAGGCGGCGGTTATGTTCCGCCACCAGAGCTGTGACGGCGGCCTGCAATTCGGCCAGAATCGCCCCGCTGTGCCCGCGCAGGCTGCTGTCATCGAGCGGATGCCCCTCGGCATCCAGTGCCAGCAGCTGGCCGCTGTCGGCCTCCAGCGCCAGTGCCGAGGGAATTTGCCGGGCACCTGCCCGCGATGGGGCGGCGCGACGGGCCCCTGGGGCCCGCTGAACCTTGCCCGCCTCCAGCCGAGTGCGGTACGACAAACCCGTGCCCGGCGCCCCCACATTGCCATACAGACCCTGACGCCCCAGGGTCACACCCGCACCGCGCACACCGGCGGACACGCTGACCCCACGCTTGCCCAGGTTCAGGCGCAGGCCAGGCGCGATACGCAGGGTGCGTCGAAAGCGAAGTGTCATGGCGAAGGTCCCCAAATCGAATATTGTGACGCCATGCTATGTATTTATTATCGACATGACTATACTGTAATCATGTACACGTCGCGTTATCAAGCATAAACAGTCAGGCATAAACCCCCGAGGAGCCCACCATGGCCCGCACCGCCGCCACCAATGCCGCCCAATGGCCCCTGCGCTGGGATCTGCTGCTCCGCTACCGGCTGATCGAGGTG
>ERZ869909.586-NODE-586-length-39265-cov-4.998928_pt1 | contig 39265 bp, 36 predicted proteins | sample MGYA00520892_ERZ869909 | MGnify/ENA primary metagenome ERZ869909 (study PRJEB32215, sample SAMEA104723947) | bioreactor metagenome | biome: bioreactor; feature: anaerobic bioreactor; material: water | place: China | collected 2015-03-12 ...
GATTTTCATTTACTCAAAGAACTGGGTAAAACCGAGCAAGATCCTGGCAGTCTGTCACAAAATGCCGAGCAGCTGCTGGCTTCACTAGCCAGCCAGCTGGTGCCACTGGAGCTGGTCAGCCCGCCATTACCGTTTGATCGTCTGAGTGATATTGAGCAGCTAATCAGCCAACTGCAACAGCAAGGTGCCAAAGGCTCTTCCGATGAGTTTCGCAATGCCTTTGGCTTGCAGCTAAACCCGGAGATCCCATCGAGCGAGCCTGCTGTGTTGCTGCATTTCTTACAAGCCTTTGTCTGCCTGCACGACTGGCTGCTGCAACAAGAACAAATCGACGTTACCCGGCGTTTAACCAGTTACATCAACCCCTACCCGAAAGCCTACCAAAAGCTGATACTGGCAGCGGATTACGAGCCAAGTCTGACACAACTGATCGATGACTATTTAAGCCATAACCCCACGCGTAACCGGGCGCTGGATTGTTTGCCACTGTTTATGGAGCTGGATGCAAGCCGGGTTAAAGCCGTGGTCAAGGATGAACTGGTGAAAGCCCGACCCACCTTTCATTATCGCCTGCCAAGCTCAGAGATCCAGCAACCAGGTTGGGGATTGCACCGGGCCTGGAATGGCTGGGTACAGGTTGAAGAACTGGTGGCTAACCCGGACCGACTGAAAGCCTGTGCAGCGGCCTATCTGGCCTTGCTGGACAAACCACTGGGTAAATTGCTGCAAGACTGGCCAACCCAACTGGAGCAAGAATGGCTAAGCCAGTAATTGCCATTACCGGGCCAGAGCGCGGCGCTTTTGGGCCTCGCTTTTTGGTGGCGCTGGCGGTGCGCTGTTATGGCGGCGTCCCCCTGCAATTGCGGCCATCCCAACACCAGCAATCCATCAGCTTCGATGGCGTGGTGGTGACCGGTGGCCATGATGTAGACCCAGTGCTTTACGCTGCTGAGCCCGAGGTCCACCCAAAGTATGATCCTGAGCGGGATACACTGGAAATGGCGGTGATCAAACAAGCTTTGCAGCAACGCAAACCCTTGCTGGGTATTTGCCGCGGCGCGCAGCTGCTGAATGTGTGTCGGGGTGGTAACTTGCATCAGCAGCTAAAAGAACATCGTTACAACACCTCGCATCGCTGGACGGTGTTGCCGCTAAAAACGCTTTGCCTGGAAGAGCCCCCCTCGCTACTGGCTGACCTGCTCAAGTGCCAGCGCTGCAAAATCAACAGCTTGCACAATCAGGCCATTAATAGGCTAGGCGAAGGTTTAAAGGTAGTCGCACGAGACCTGGACCAGCTGGTGCAGGCCATTGAAGATCCAGACTACCCCTTTTTACTGGGAGTGCAGTGGCACCCGGAGTTTTTGCTGTTTCTAGGCCGCCAGCGTCGCTTATTTAAAGCCTTGGTTGCCAGAGCCCGCGAGCAACAGCAACAAGGCTAAGCCCACATCACGCAGACAGCTGCCAGCACGATCAGAGCTAACCCCAGATGATCGCTACGAACCAGTTTTTCTTTGAAGAAAAATGCCGAAATCAACAGCATAAAGAGCACTTCAACCTGGCCCAGTGTTTTTACCAGCGCAACCGACTCCAGGCTCATGGCGGTAAACCAGCCAATGGAACCCAAACAACTGCAAACACTGATCAGCAGCGTTAAACGAGGCCTTTGCCACAAGGCCAGCAGCACAGCCGGATCGCGCAGCAGCAACCAGCCAATCAGCAGCACACTTTGCAGGCAAATCACCAGCAGCAGCACCCAGGCGGCGCCATGCGGGAAAGGCAGCCCCAGCACCAGGCTGGCTTCGCGCACCCAGAGTGAAGTCAGCGCAAAGGATAAACCACTGCCAAGCCCGAGCAACAAGATTGGCCAGGACAAGGCCCGCAAACGGGCACCACTAAGTAACCAGATAGCCGCAGCCCCGAGTAATACCCCCAGCCAGCCTAACCAGCTTAAAGGGGCACTGAAAAACAACACGCCAAGGGCAGCCGCCAGAATCGCTTCACTTTTCGCCAGGCCAGCCCCAATGGCGTAATTGCGCAGCTGAAACAGCTGCACCATCAGCGAAGTTGCCAGAATTTGTGCCAGCGCCGCTCCCACGATATAGCCCCAGAACCAGCCCTGAAACTGACCGCCACTGACCGGCTGCCAACTGTACAGAGCCAGCAAATAGAGCGCTGCCAACGGTGAGGCCCACAAAAAACGGGCCAGGGTGACGCCAGTGACCGGCACCTCCAGGCTAAGCTGTTTTTGAAACGCATTGCGCCAGGCCTGCATAAAGGCCGCCAGCAAGGTAAAAGGGATCCAGAGCACAGGAGTATCCTGCTTATCCAACCATGCCGCATGGTAGCAGGCATCTGGCCGTCCAGACAATTGAATCCGCCGATACTAGTTATTCATGGCTTGCATACTGCCGGCTGAAGTTTTCCAGCAACTCAAGTGTGCGGGCAATATCTGCCGCCCGGATATCCAGGTGGCATACCCAGCGTAAACGATGCCACTCGGTGCCATCATGGCTGTAATTGCTGCCGCTTAGCAGTATGCCCTGCTGCTTTAAATACGGCAGCAAGGCACCAGCCAGCGATGGCGCCATATCGCAGAACAAGATATTGGTTTGTACCGGCTGCAGCCGTAACTTGCCCTGCCAGCAAGCGAAACGCTCTGTGAGCGACTGCAATCCATCCGCCAACTGTTGGCAATGCAGATGATCATCGGCCAACCTGAGCACCTGATGCTGCAAAGCATAGTGCCCGGCGGCGGCCAGCAGGCCGGTTTGCCGCATACCGCCCCCCAGCATTTTCCTAAGACGGCGAGCCCGCTGTATCACAGCAGCAGAGCCCAACAACAGCGAGCCAACCGGCGCCCCTAACCCTTTGGACAAACACAAGGATACCGTGTCATAGCCCTGGCACAGCTGGCGCGCCATCTGCCAAACATCTTGTTCGCGTTCCGTTGCCAGCTTGGTGGCGGCATTCATCAAACGGGCGCCATCAATATGGCAAGCCAACTGATGCTGCCTGGCAAGCTTCGCCACACTGGCCATGTATTCGGGGCTTAGCACTTTTCCGGCAATGGTGTTTTCCACCACCACCAAGCGGCTGCGGGCAAAATGCGGGTCATCCGGTTTAATCGCTGCGGCGATGTCTTCGAGCGATAAGGAGCCATCGGCCTGCACGGGTAATGGCTGTGGCTGAATGGAACCCAGTACAGCAGCACCGCCCCCTTCCCAGCGGTACGTATGCCAGTCCTGGCCCAGGATCACTTCATCGCCACGCTGGCAGTGGCTCATCATGGCCAGTAAATTGGTTTGCGTACCGCTTGAGGCAAACAGTGCCGCTTCAAAGCCCAGCTGAGCAGCCGCCCAGTCTTGCAGTGCATTGGTGGTCGGGTCGTCCTGAAAGACATCATCACCCAGTTCAGCCGCCATCATGGCTGCTTTCATCCCTGCGGTCGGTTTGGTGACGGTATCGCTGCGAAAATCAATCATGAAAAATCCTGTTACCTGACAAATCGCTTCAGTGTCACCCGAGCTAAGCCCTGACACAATCAAAAAATCGAACACTCAGCTGAATTTTATGCAATTTAATCGCAAGAATCCCGCCCCCATAGTGTGAGTAAGTAATCAACAAAGGACCTATGCATGACCGACTTATTCACCCCACTTGAACTTGGTAAGCTCCGCCTGCCAAACCGTATCCTGATGGCCCCCTTAACCCGCTGCCGGGCCGATGCAGACCATGTACCTACCGCCATGATGGCCGATTACTATGCGCAGCGCGCCAGTGCCGGCTTGCTGATTGCGGAAGCAACCATGATCACCGAAGGCAACTCGGCGTTTTGGCGCGAACCTGGAATATACTCAGAGGCACAAATCACCGCCTGGCGTAAAGTCACCGATGCGGTGCATGCCAAAGGTGGACGGATATTTTTGCAAATTTGGCATGGTGGCCGGGCCTGTCACCCAGCGTTAAATGACGGTGCCACCCCGATCGCTCCATCCGCCCTTGCCATTGATGATACCGTGCATACGCCGGAAGGAAAGTTGCCTTACGTGGTACCGCGGGCGCTTGATCTCAGCGAAATTCCAACCATTGTCGCCGCCTTTCGCCAGGCGGCATTAAACGCCATCGCAGCTGGTTTCGATGGCGTTGAAATTCATGGCGCCAACGGCTATTTACTGGATCAGTTCTTACGCAGCGGCTCCAATCAGCGCAGTGATCAGTATGGTGGCCCGCTGGAAAACCGTGCCCGTTTGTTGCTTGAGGTGGTTACAGCAGTTACTGACGCCATTGGTCCTGATCGGACCGGGCTACGGTTATCACCACTCAATAGCTTTAATAGCATGCTGGACGATGATCCAATCCAACTGATGCAGTATCTGGCTACTGAGCTGAACCGCTTTGGGCTGGCCTATTTGCACCTGATGCGGGCCGACTTTGCTGGCATTCAACAAGCGGATGTAGTATCCGTAACCCGTGAACACTATCAGGGTACCTTGATTGGCAATATGGGCTACAGCTTTGAGGAGGCCAATGCTGCGGTAGCAAGCGGCCAGTTGGATGCGGTTGCCTTTGGCAGTTCCTATATTGCCAACCCTGATTTGGTAGAACGCTTCGCCAGCCAGCAGCCCCTGGCCGAACCCGATGCGGCCACCTTTTACACCCAGGATGCCAAAGGCTACACCGACTACCCCAGCCTCGCTTAAACACCTAGCCCCTAACAGGCTGCTCGCAGGCCAGCAGTAGATGCTGGCCTGCACCAGCATTACATCGACATATCCGGTAAAAAGACGTAAATATCGTAATGGATCGAGTGGAAGTGCTCAGCCCAATTCTGCATAAACTGAGTGGCCTTCTGCTCATCACCAAAGTGTTTGATCAGTAACTCTGCAAAGCTCTGCTCTGGCCGGGCCATTTCAGCATAGCTGTTGTAGGGCGAGGCAAGATACACTCTAGGCTCACCACCAATGCCATACATCCAGCCATAATGATAAGGCCAGCTATGGGTGCGGGCTATCTCGGTCAGGGTTTTAACATCAGCTGACATCGCTCGCCAGTGACCAGGTTTCACCATATAGCGGGTGACACCAACATAACGGTATGGCAAATCGGCAGGCCAGTTGCTGTGTCGTACATCCAGTTCGCTCAGGTAGCGCACGCTGTGCTGCACATGGGGCTCCACCTGTTGCACCCAATGTTGCATTGGTTGCTTCTCCATCATCCATTGCTGGTAGCTGTCGAGCTCAGCCCACTCAAAGCAACAGTAGCGGACCAAAAAGCTATCCAACTGATTGCCAACAATAGGTTGGTACAGACGCCATTTTCTTGGGTCGCCCAGTTGACGCCGGTGATCCCGGTGGGCAACCAGTGCCTTTTGTAAAGCCCCCAGCTGGCCTGTTTTGGCGGTAAACACCCAAACGTCAGCCAACAATTCTGGTGGTTGTTCACTGGCACTTGGCACCAGAGTAAAACAAAATAGACAGCCAGCAACCAAGTACAGATAGAATTTGTTCATTGCTATTTCCTCGCAAAGTGATAAATCCATTGTGCACGAGCGCGACAACAGCAATGCATCCGAAGGATAGCCTGCGTTCAGTGTGATCAAGGATAGTTGAGGCTATCGAATCCGCACCAGCTTCATTAGATAATCTTTATCTACGCAATGACTTTTCCTCTGAGTTTGGTTATTACCAGTGGCCAAAGCGAACAAAGTGTCGCTTGTTTCAGGTTAAAGCAGCCACAGAGGACTTGGCCAGGCAAATCCTATCCCGGCCCTCAGCCTTGGCCTGATAGAGGGCTTTATCGGCCCGCTCAAAGCAAGCCATCAGTGGCTCTTTCGCCCCCTGCTCTGCCAGCCCGAAACTGCAACTGAGTTGCACACTACCGGCAAATAATTGCTGGCTGATGCTGTGGCGAATACGCCCCGCCAGAACCTTAGCTTCACTCAGACTGGTTTTCTGGCAAAGAATCACAAACTCCTCACCGCCCCAGCGGGTCACCTGATCGCCGTCGCGAACTTGTTGCATCAACTCAGATGCCAATTCCTGCAGTACCTGATCCCCAACCAGATGGCCATGCTGATCGTTAATCTGCTTAAAATGATCAATGTCGAGCACAATCAGGCTAAAGGCATCGTCGCTATTTGGTTGTCGCCGCTGCTTTTGCATCGACTGATCAAAGTGATTGCGGTTGTAAGCCTTGGTTAATGGGTCGTGGCTGGATAAAAATTGCAGCTTGTTGACGGCTTGTTCAAGCCGGGCCTGAGTCTGCTTTAGTTGCTGATTTTTTTCCTGCAACTTTCGATTAAAATAACTGCTGCGGTAATTCCAGAGCAGCAGCAACAGAATAATACCCAGCGCGGCGGCTGTTACTTGCCAAATCAGCCGGTAATTGGTCTGGTCGATGATTTCAATTTGAGTCCACTTGCGGTAAATCTGAATGCGCTCAGCGTCACTAAGTTCTGCCAATGCCTGTTCCAGTACCGGGATTATCGACTCAAGCTCGGTAATCACACCAAGCCGAAGTTCATCCTCTAGCCCTACCCAGCCTGCAATTTTCATTTGATACAAGGCTTGCTGTTGGATCAATGCATTGATTGAATACAAGGAACCAATAAAGAGATCAGCCCTGCCACTGGCGACTGCCGTCAAACCATCGGCTTCACTCTGTACCAATACGATGGGGATCTTTGGATAATGCATTGCCAGATACTCCAACAGCCGATAGCCCTCAGGCACGGCCAGCGAGCGCTCACCAATGTTATCCAGGCTTTGTAAAAAGGGCTGCTCGCGCAAAGACACCAACACATTGGGCGAGCGGAAATAGACGTCACTAAATACCAGATATTGTTCCCGCTCTGACGAGTGATTCAGCATTGGCGTGAGCTGGCATTCACCTTGCTGCAAAACAGTCAGTGTCTGGCTCCAGGACTCGGTTGGTAGCAGCACAAACTCAATGCCGGTTTGACGTTGCAGGTAACGAATATAATCAGCAGAAATGCCTACATGCCTGCCATCGACAATCGCTTCGTAGGGCAACCAGTCCGGATCAACGCAGTATGTCACTTGTTGCGGTAAAACGGCCCCGGCACCAAGCGACAGTAAACTGCAACCAAGCCATAACAGGCAGCTGAAACAACGAATCGCTCTGGTGGCACTACAAGTCCTGTTGGAAGTTTTGGCTTGCACAAGAACAGCTCTGTACTCCGATTCCTGACTTAAAGCCTAGTGTGCTTTTGAAAAAATTCGAGTTTTCAGCCTGGATTTATCTTTGGCTAAGCCACGTTTCAAAATCAGCTACGGCCTGCGGCTTAGCAAACAGATAGCCCTGAAAACAGTCACAGCCACTTGCAAGCAGGAGTTGGCGCTGCGCTTCTGTTTCAACACCTTCTGCCACCAGCGCCATACCAAAGGTATTGGCAATGCCAATGATCGCTTCCACAATGGCCCAGTCTCTGGTTTTTTGGCCATCGTCACTTTGTCGCACAAAGTGCTGGTCAATTTTCACTTCATCAAAGGGTAAGCGGGATAAGTACGACAAGGATGAATAACCGGTACCAAAATCATCCATGGCAAAACGCAGGCCCAAAGCCTTGATCTGCTGCATCCGATGCACCGCATCATCCAGATCCGTCAATACTAAACTTTCCGTCAACTCCAGCGTCAGCTTGGCCGGGTTGATGCGATAGTGCTGCACCAGGCCGGCCAATAGCTCAACAAAATCCGGTTGGTAAAACTGCCGTACACTGATATTGACTGCAATGCTTAAATTCTGGCACAAGGCATCGCTTTGCCAATGTTGCAACTGCAGGCAGGCTTGCTGCAGAACCCAGCGGCCAATGGCTTCAATTTGACCGGACTCTTCCGCCAATGGAATAAAATAGGCAGGCGCTATCATGCCCCGCTCAGGATGCTGCCAACGGATTAATGCCTCCACTCCGACGACCTGCCCGGCATCAGTGAGTTTGGGCTGATAAAATAAACAGAATTGTTGTTGCTCCAAAGCCTGGCATATTGCCTGCTGCAAAGCAAAACGTTGTTCAACTTCGGCCAACATTTCGGGCTGGAAAAAACGCACCTCATTCCCGCCAGCCGCTTTGGCATAGCTCATGGCCAGGTCTGCCCGCTTCAGACACTCGTCGGGTTGCTCCTTAGCATTAAAGGTATAAACACCAATGCTGACTGAACTGCTGTACTGATGACCACTGATGCTAAATGGCCGCTGAAGCAGCTGCAACAGCAGTTCTGCCTGTTGCTCCGCAATGTCCTGTGCCAGGCTCGAAACGGCAGGCAGTCGCCCCAACACCATCACAAACTCATCACTGCTTAAACGACCACAAAAAGTGGTTGCTGGCATTTCCTGCGCTATCCGATTGGCAACCTGCACCAGCAACTGATCACCTGCCTGATGTCCAAGGGTGTCATTCAGTCGTTTGAAATCATCCAGATCCAAATAAATGAGTGCAGCCAAGTGGCCATTTTGTACCATAGCCTGCTGCAGCTCCTGCAAGCAGAGCAGAATTTTTTTGCGGTTATAAAGCCCGGTGAGCTCATCAAAATAAGCCAACCGATGAATGGTTTCTTCCGCCGCTTTACGCTCTGTAATATCGGTAATAAAGCCATACCAGCTGATACCGTCCGCTTCTTGCTCCGGTACCGAGCTTCCCAGGACCCATCGACTATTGCCCTGCTCATCCAGTACCCGGTATTCGAACTGCCACGGGGATAAATTTTTTGCCGAAAGCTCGATACTGCTTAGCATGCCATCTAAATCGTCGGGATGGATCACCCCCATCACGGCCGATGCATCGACCGCTGCCTGTTCAGGCGAAACCCGGTAAATATCCCGGATGGCCTCACTGGCGTAGGGAAAAGAAAAGTGACCATCCTGGCTACGTTTAAACTGATACACCAAACCAGGTACCCGCTCGGATATTCGCTGCATACGTTGAGCCCAGAGCTGCGCCATCTGCTCAGAATACAGATTGCGGCGCTCGACCCGCTGCAGCCGCTGTCGCATCACCACAGCAACCGCGGCTATCAGTAAAATAGCCACAGCCACCATCACGGCTAAGCCCCCTAAGGTTTCCGAGCTAATGCGAAACCCTGCGAGCCCTTGCACGCTGTCGGCAGCCAAATAAACGGTAGCGTGCATCGCCATGTAATGCATACTGGCAATCGCCAGTCCCATCACCACGGCACTGATTACCTTGACTACTTCCGCCTGGCGGATCAAAGGACTTAACAGGGGGCGAATCGCTAGCGCCAGGGTGGCGAGTATCACGGCTACGACTACTGAAGCGATAAACCAATCCAACCGGTACAGGCGCTCTGCTTCCATCACCATGGCCGCCATGCCGGTGTAGTGCATGATCCCAATACCAGCCCCCATCAAAAGCCCACCAAAACCAATGGAACGCCACTGCGTTTGGGGCATGGCAACCACCTGCAGCAGCACCGCTGCAGCAAGCACCGCAGGCACGATGGAGGCTAAGGTCAACCACAGCTGGTACTCCACCGCCACTGGCAGTTCAAACGCCATCATCCCGGTAAAGTGCATCGCCCACACACCGGTGCCAAGCGCCATAGCCCCCAGAACATGCCATAGCAAACGGATCTGTCCGGATTGGCTGTAACGCATTAACTGCCCGAAATTAAAGCTGGTATGAGCGGCTAAAATGGCGATTCCCAAAGACAATAAAACCAGCTGATGATAATGGGCGCCGCTAAGGGCCAGACTGAAATCGGTAGTTTGATCGGTAAATGCCAACAAGGACATAGCAATTCCTGCTGAAATAGGAGGACACCCAGATGCCAGGGAAAAATGGCGACTGCTTTTATCTAAGCACAGTACACCAAAGGCGTCGAGCCATAAACGACAAACCCGGCCGGAGCCGGGTTTGAATGCAACTTAGTTGCGTTGCTGATCCTGCTCTTTTAAATAATCATCGTAACTACCGGCAAAATTACGGATGCCATCGGCAGTGATTTCGATAATACGGGTGGCCAGTGAGGACACAAATTCCCGGTCGTGACTGACAAAAATCAGCGTGCCGGGATACTCCAGCAGCGCCTGGTTCAGCGATTCAATCGACTCCATATCCAGGTGGTTGGTGGGCTCGTCCATCAACAGAATATTGGGCCGCTGTAGCATCAGCTTGCCAAAAATCATCCGGCCTTTTTCACCACCCGACAAAGCCGTGACTGGCTTTAAAATATCGTCTTTGGAAAACAGCATGCGGCCAAGTACAGCCCGAACCGCTTGCTCGTCTTGCTGTGGTTGCTTCCACTGCAACATCCAGTCAAACACCGACATTTTTTGCTGGAACAAATAGGCGTGATCCTGGGCGTAGTAGCCAATTTCAGCATTTTCCGACCACTTTACCAGGCCTGAGTCGACCGGGTATTCGCTCATCAGACACTTTAACAAGGTGGTTTTGCCGATGCCGTTGGCACCGATCACCGCGACTTTTTCGCCCACTTCAATCAATGCTGAGACGCCTTTTAATACCGGCAGATCATCGAAACTTTTCTTCACATCCTGCAGCTCCAGTGCCAGCCGGTACAGCTGCTTGTGCTGCTCGAAGCGGATAAATGGATTAACCCTGCTGGAGGCTTTGACTTCCGCCAGCTGAATTTTTTCAATCTGCTTGGCGCGCGAAGTGGCCTGCTTGGCTTTGGAGGCATTGGCCGAAAAACGGCTGACAAAGCTTTGCAACTCAGCAATTTGCTCTTTTTTCTTGGCGTTCTCGTTCAGCAGCTGCTCACGGGCCTGGGTGGCGGCAAACATGTACTGATCGTAATTGCCCGGATACAGCCTGAGCTCACCGTAATCGATATCGGCCATATGGGTACAAACCCGGTTTAAGAAATGACGGTCGTGCGAAATAATCACCATGGTGCTGTTGCGCTCGGCCAGCACGTTTTCCAGCCAACGGATGGTGTGAATATCCAGGTTGTTGGTCGGCTCATCCAGCAGCATGATATCCGGGTTGGAAAACAACACCTGCGCCAGCAAAACCCGCAGCTTTAAGCCCGGTGCCAAAGTCGACATGGTATCAAAATGCTGTTCGACCGGAATGCCAACACCAATCAGCAGCTCGCCGGCGCGGGCTTCGGCAGTGTAACCATCCATTTCACCAAACTGCACTTCCAAATCGGCCACCCGCATACCGTCTTCTTCGCTCATCTCGGCACTGCCATAGATGCGGTCACGCTCAGCTTTCACCTGCCACAATTCCTCATGGCCCATAATCACCGTATCGACAATGCTGAACTGCTCGTAGGCAAACTGATCCTGGCGCAGCTTACCAACCCGCATATTGGGCTCGACCGAGACATTGCCGCTGGAGGGCTCCAGCTCACCGCTTAAGATCTTCATAAAGGTCGACTTACCACAGCCATTGGCCCCGATCAGACCGTAACGGTTGCCTTGACCGAATTTAACAGAAATGTTTTCGAACAGCGGTTTGGAGCCAAACTGCATGGTGATATTGGCGGCAGAAATCATGCGTACTTGTGTCTCGGTAAATTGCAGCAAAAAGGGGCGCTAATCTACGCGAGTTAGCGCCATTGTGCAATCTTCCGCTTAAAAAATGTCCCGTTAAAAAAGCTGCGTGTTTCTTAATCATGGCCCCAGGGGGCTGGTGGCAACTCAGCAAGCGGCTTGGTTAAATCAAAGTCGATGCGCCAACTCCAGTTGTCGCCCCGCACGGTCCCGTAGGTGTAACGTACCCCTGGCTCAATTTCGATACGCCAGCCACGAAAGTAACCCGACTCTTCGGTGCGCGGAATGGATTGAAACTGCTGCGTGATGGCCGAGCCTTCGCCAACCGTGAAACCGCCATACATGGTATTGCTGTCATCGGAGCCATCGGCTTTGCGATGATCGTGGCGCAGCTCCAGCCACTCGGCATGACGGCTGATGATCCAGGTACGGGAGCGATCCCAGCTTTGGCTGGCTTCCAATTCAATATGAAACGGCAATTTCAGCTGATCGTCGCTGCACTCCCGAAAATGCACAATCAGCAGTTCAGTGCCGGTCAGCATATCATCGCCTTCCGGCTCCAGCGTCAGCCCTCCCGGATAGGCCTGGCCACAGTGCTCAGCTAAGGCCTGAAAGAATTGTGCAAAGGCTGGTGTTTCGTGTGCACTTTGCGGTGCGGTCAGCTCAGCAGGCTGGCAGCCTATCAAAGCGGCAGCTCCAAGCACTAGTAGCAATTGTGGCTTCATAAGTTCTCCTTTTTGCTACAGCCTAAGGCATGGATTCGCTTGATGCAATTCATCCATGCCTTTGCAGCAGGCAATTGCTTTGCATCGCAGCGGCGCCTAGTGTACAAATTACTTTAAGTACTTTTCAAACGAAGGGAATGCAGCATGCTGTTTGCACTGGAAAAAATCGCTTTACGGCTCTACATGGCGGGTTTTAAGCTGGCCACCGCCTTGCTGCCCTTTCGCTGGCCGCAGGTATTTCACGGGGCTAATAGTAGCCATGACTTGCTGGCACACATCGCAGCCCAGCAACACAGTGGTCTTTTATTGGTCAGTGATGCAGCATTAAGCAAGCTCGGCGTGCTGGCACCGATTCAGGCCGAGCTGGAGCGGCTTTACATCCCTTACCAGTTGTTTGATCAGATCACCCCAGATCCCACCAATGCCCAAATCGAAGCTGGTTATCAAGCGCTGCTTGCCGCCAATGCCAGTGCCTTACTGGCGGTAGGTGGCGGCTCGGTGATGGATGCTGCCAAACTGATTGGCGCCCGGGCAAAGAATAACAGGCCGGTGCTGAACATGAGTGGTTTGCTGCGGGTGTGGCGCGGCATGCTGCCGGTCTATGCCATCCCCACTACGGCGGGGACCGGCTCGGAAGTCACCATCGCCGCCGTGGTGTCCGATCCGGCCAACAAGCGCAAGCTGCCGCTCATTGACGTGCGCTTACTGCCAAAAGCGGCCGCACTCGATGCCAGTCTGATGGCAGGCCTGCCGCCAGCCATTACCGCCAGTACCGGTATGGATGCGTTAACGCATGCCATTGAAGCCTTCTTATCGAAGAACGCCACCCGAGCAACCGATCAGCAGGCACTGGCAGCTGCAAAGGCAATTTTTCAGTACTTACCGCGCGCCTACCAGAACGGAGCCGATCTCGAAGCCCGCCAGCAGATGGCTGAAGCAGCGCATTTAGCGGGCAAAGCCTTTACCGTGGCAGGGGTTGGTTACGTTCATGCCATTGCCCATCAGTTGGGGGCCTATTACCACCTGCCCCATGGCCTGGCCAATGCCATAGTCATGCCAACGGTGCTTCAGTTCTCGGAGCCTAAAGCCCGCCGTAAAATGGCGCTACTGGCCAAACACTGCCAACTGGCAGGCGCTGAAGCGACTGAACAAGAAGCGGCTCAGGCCCTGATCATAGCCATCCGCACCCTTAATCAGGACTTTTGTATTGCCAGTACAATCGCCGAATTAAAGCCTGGCGACATCCAGGCCATCGCCAAAGCGGCGCTCAAAGAAGCCCGTTTTACCTATGCCGTCCCACGCTATCTGAACCAGCAAAGCGCCGTGCAACTGATCCGGCAGCTCTTGCCAGCTGCTACGACTGTCTGAGTAGAAAGTCCAGTGCACCAGCAATGGCTGCCTGCTGCGCCTGAGTGCAATTTTCCGGCGTACTGCGCGGGCTGTCCGGGTAGACTTCAGTGGTGGTGACAAAGGCGGCATCCGTCATGCCGGCACAAAGGCCTGCTGCTTTGGTGTCGTACAAAATCACGCCAGGCTGCACCACGGGCTCACCAATCAAACAACCCTGTTCATCCGGCTCGGCAATATGGGTTACTCTGGCTACCGCCTCATTAATGGCTTGTTGAAAGTCTGGGGCCGGCTGTTTGGTATCGCCCACCAGATAGAAACCATCCGGGATATTCCAGTTGGTATTCACGGTGCCATCACGGGCTGCCTTGGCCGGGCGGAATTCGCTGTTGTCGCTGTCGGTGGTCTCGTGCAAGTCGATGTGCGCCAACCAGTGGTTGCATACCGAGTGCACGTAGGCCATCGCCAGGGCCGATTCAGCTACCGGGCTATTGCTGATAAAAGAACGGTTTGGATCTAGTGCCTTAGGGTTCCAGCGGTTGATGGTTTCATAGCCCCAGGGGCTAAGACACGGCAGGATCAAGAGATTAAAATGTTCACTGTAGCCCAAAGCCTGCTGCTGCAAAAACGCCAAAGCACCCTGCACACCGCTGGTCTCATAACCATGCACCCCACCCGTCACCAGCACTGAGGGTTTGGCCGGGTCCCACACCTTGCTTTTCACCGCATACAACGGGTATTCGCTGGCCCCCAAGGAGCGGTAATCGAGCTGGCCGTAACAAACCAACTGAAAGCCGGCGGGGATGGCATTCAGCTGGCTGGCAACCTGCTGCGGATAGCTGCGTTTGATGCTTTGCTGGCTTAACCACAGCGCTTTTTCCGCATCGCCCCAGGGGGTGCCCACCGTGCCAATGGCATAAATCGATTCTGTCATCACGACTCACATCTGCAAAAAAAGCCTATGCTACACCATGATTGATGCCAGAAACAGCGTGCAAAGCCCAAGGTAGATGGTGACGCCGGTAATGTCGGTGATGGTGGTCAGCACCGGCCCGGTCATCATGGCCGGATCCTTGCCCCAGCGTTTAATTAAAAACGGCATCGAGCCTCCAACCACACCAGCCACCAACACGTTGCAGCCCAGCGCGATGCCGGCGACCAGCCCCAGTACCAGATTGCCTTCCAGCAAAAAAGCCACCACGCAGAACAAAGCGCCAAGTGCCAGGCCATTAAACAGCCCGATGTACACCTCTTTACGCACAGCCAGCCAGAAATCCCGTAATCTGGCCTCACCCAGAGCCATGCTACGAATGGACACCGACAACGCCTGAATGCCGACATTACCACCCATATCGGTGATCATCGGCAAAAATGCCGCCAATATCGCCACCTGCACTATGGTGCTTTCAAAGGAGCTGATCACCACTACAGCACCAAGATTCAAAAAGATATTGGCGGCCATCCAAGGCAGACGCTTCTTAATCGCTTGTTTGGGTGGGGTGAAAAAGGATTCATCCGGCGACGCCGCATTCATGGAGACAAAGTCATCGGCCAGTTCATAGGTTAACAACTCCATGGCCTGCTCGATGCCAATCACACCAACCAATTGCTCCTGATCATTGATCACCGGCAGCATTTTTAAATGGCGCGAGCGAATGCGGCGGGCCGCTTCCATCGCATCATCCTTATCGTCAATGGCAAAGACACTATCAACCATAAAACGAGCAACCTGATCATCCGGCTTGCTGATCAGCAGCTCCCGCAATGACAAAACCCCCTGTAATCGATTTTTCTCATCCACCACATAGATATAAGCGGTGCGGGCTAGCTCCGCCGGAGCATCCCGCACTGCAGCAATGACTTCTTTAACTTTCGCATCTGCCGTTACCGCCAAAAAATAGGGGCTCATTTCCGCCCCGGCGCTGCCCTCTGGGTAGCTGCGCAACCTGGAGACTTGCTGCTGCAACTCAGGTTCGAGCTGCGCTAACAAAGGATCCGCAAGATCCTTTGGCAAAGCCGTGACCAAATCAGTGATGATTTCCAGTGGCATTTCAGCCAGCAAAGAGCCGGCATCGTCAGTGTTCATCCGCTGCAACAGCTGCAATACCAACTCTTGCGGCAGATGTGCCGCCACTTGCCCTGCTTTCACCCAGCCAATCTCGGTAAAATACTGCAAGATGCTATCGGTCGGAATATCCAACAGGATCTGAGCTGTGCGCGCAGCAGACACCTTATCTTCCATCTTGCGGGCCTGCACAAATTGCTCAGCCAATAAGGCCGCTTTTAACTGCTCGGCATAGCCCTGCATTTTTTTCGATAGCAATAACATAAAAAACCTTTCTTATTGAAGTGATTGGATTTATTTAATAAAGCTTAGCTGAAAATCAAAAGAAGGGTAGCGGCCTATTCGCTTGCCCCCGGCAGCAGCGACTGGGTTTCAGATCGCAGACATGCTAAACTGGCGCTCATTTCAACATCCGTTCCCCGCAACCAACAGAGTCCTTTATGCGTGCAGTTATCCGTTTGTTTTTTCGTGGCATTCGCTTGATTTTAACACCCTTTATGCTCGTAGCTGAAAAACTCAGCACACCGGCACCAGTCAAGCGTGAACCAAAGGAGCAGTTGAAGGTTGATAAAGCCTGCCAGCAACTGGTGATGTATCAGTTTTTAGCCTGCCCTTTTTGCATCAAGGTACGTAAAGAAATAGCCAGGTTAGGCCTTAGCATCGAAAAACGGGATGCCCAGCACAATGCTCACCATAGGGCTGAGCTTGCAACCGGAGGGGGTAAGGTCAAGGTACCTTGTTTGCGGATTGAAAATGACCAGGCAGAGGTTCGCTGGCTGTATGAGTCCAACGACATTATTGCTTACTTGCAACAGCAATTTACGCCGAAATAACCAGCATCAGTGGATCTGGGTTGACTTGGCCAATATTTGTACTAGATTTAACAAAATCTTTTCTATTTGAAGCCGCAAAATGGCCGTTGACCTCAGCAAGCCGCCTCATATTCTTGTGGTGCATGGTGTGCAAACCGGCACTAACCAGAAGATCTCGCTGGATAAAACAGTGCGGGCTTTGGTCGATCGCGTTCTTGCCGCCAGCCATATCCATGAAGATTACCAGGTGCTGCAATACCTGTACGAAGATAAAAGCGACGCTCATCCCAGTGTCCAACTGGGTAAGCTGCTGGCAGGCGCGATTGCCAAAGGCCGGCCGCTAACCCGTCGCGCGCTATCTATGACGGTAGATTTAATTGGCGATGTGGTCATTGCCGCCGGCCAGGGCAGCACAGCCGCCAGCATCCGCGCAGGCCTGCGCCAGCAAATTCTGCACTCCCATCAGCAAGGCCACCGGGTGCTGTTGCTGGCCCATAGCCTGGGCAGCTTTTATGCCTTGCAGGTGCTGAACGAACTGATTGCAGAGCCCGGCTTGTTTCAGGGCGAAGACCGTCGATTCTGGCCGGTGCAGGGACTGGTCACCATTGGAAGCCCGCTGGGGCTGAATTTACAAATCGGTCCCTGGGCCATCTTCCCCAAAGTCACCCTGCACCCCCTACCCGCAGAACATGAGCGATTGCCCTGGCACAATTTTTACAGCCGACATGATCCTATTGTTAGTGGCCGGGTGTTTGGCAACAAAGTTGAAGTAGAGGGCACCGAAGGGCCTCTCGAGCTGCGGTATCGCAAAGGCTGTGATGACAAAGGCTGGTTGTTGCATGGCCATTACGTCAACACCGGCCAGCGCTGGTTACTGGCCCATACCGCTTACTGGCAAGATCCGTCATTAGGCTTACGCTTGGTGGCGATGCTTTGGGGGTAAAATGAAAACACTACTTTTTCTACTGCTACTGAGTTTATCTGGCTGCAGTATTGTGCATTACACCGCCGAGGCCGATTTACCCGATACAGAAACGCGAGCAGCCATCTTGCACTATCGCCAGGGCGACAGTGTGGTGCATATTGTTCGCTGTGGAGCCGTACCACTGCACTTGGTTGAAGGCTTGCAAGGCCGACAACCACTGCAAAGCCAGGATTATCGGGACAGCAGCGGGGCTAGCTGTGTGTTGTTGCAGCAGGCTGGCCAGCCGGTGATGCTCAACGAGCTTGCTCAGGATCAAAGCTACGATTTAGTGGTGCAATGCCAACAGCAGTCACTGCCGCTGGCTAACATCTATTCATTCAGCCCGCTAAAGCGCAAGCGGCAGTGGCTATGGCCCGGCAATGCAACACCCTGGACACCAAGCCCCTGTGCAGCTGGCGATTAGCATTTTACCAAACTAAGGCTCCAGCCGGTAAATCACATTCACCGATTGCTGAATACGAATATGCTTCGGCAGCACCAGGCTACTTTCAGCCATATCGGCACTGGCAGTTCTCATCACACCATAAACACCACTGCCCGCGCCAAAGCCGAAATCAGAGCTTAAGCTGCCCCAGCTGCGGCTGCCTTCACTGATGGCAAAGACCGAGTGAATACCGGCTCCCTGCGCTTTTGCCAACCGTTCAGCGCGCTGACGGGCATCGGCTCCGGCTTTGGCCATCAGCTCCTGCTCCAATTGCTCTTTCTTACTGGTTTCAAACTGACCCTGAATGGAAAAAATAGCCGGCTGCCTGAACAGATGATCCATAATATCGATGTAATGTTCGATACTGCGTAGCTGGACAAATACCGGCTGAGTTGCCGCATACCCGGTAATAACCCGGCTGCTGTAATCCTGATAAGTCGCTTCTTTGTTGATCTGAGCAGCTTCAATATCGCCTAAATCCACACCCTTGCTTTGCAAATAACTCAGCAGACTACGACCTTGCTGATACACCGCACTGGTGGCTGCATCCGCAGTTTCAGCATTGGCCCGGATCACCAACGTAATACGGGCGGAGTCCGGCGCCACTTCCATCTGGGCAGATCCCGTCACCGTCACAAAAGGAAAGTCTGGCACCGGGCTGGCTTGGATAGCAAAAGGAAGGAAGGCACTAAGTGCCACAGTTAGTAACATGGTTCGCATGGTAAAACCTCATCAAGAAACGCTGATATCTGGTCCAGCATAGCCAGGCAGCGTGAACCCTGCCTTAACTGTTTGCCATCCGGCAACGGTGTTGCTGGATGGCAATAAGCAGGGTGAAAGTAGAGCTTAGGGCTCTAGGAAACGCCCCATAAACAAAATAGCGCCGGTGTCTTGCTCTTCAATCAGATAGATAAAGGGACGATTGACTGTCAGCGCAGCCGGAGGTGGCGAACTGGTCACCCCTATCTCCACAGCAGTTGCCGCAGCTGCTTCGGTACCAAACTCATCCACATCGATAACAGCCTGATGCACCGCCGAGCCAATAAACAGAGATTGAGTACCATCGATAGCGGAAAAGTCAGCACTGCCGGGTTGAAAGGCTTCCTGCATGCCGAAATCCTGCAACACTGTTTTTAAATTGAGTTGGTGCTGTAATTGAAACTTCGGCAGCTTCAGATCCACCAAGTGCTCACTGAGTTGCTGACGGATCTGTTGCAACCGATCCAGGTTCAGCTCTGCTTCAAAGGGGATAAAATTGCCTTCGGCTGGCACCAGCACCAACATGGCAAACTGCTGATTGGCATAGGCTAAACGAATAACCTGATAGCCAGCCCCTTCCGCATACAGGGTTCTCACCGCATCTTGCTGCATCATCGGAACCTGTACTGTGCTGCCATCCAAAGGAAAAAAATCTGCCTGCCGGGTATCTGCTGGTTTAAACGGCTGCGCCCAGTTAGCCTTGAAAAACATGGTGTTTAACAACATCAGCCGGGTGTCTGCTGTCACGCTACCTTCGGCCAACAACTCAGAGAGTTTGCCCTCAGTTTGCTCGGCTACCCAGTTGTTAATCGTTGCTCTGGCTTTGTCTGGTTGCTCTTTAAAATCAATCTGATGCACGCCAGCATCATAATGCACCGCCAACAGATCCAAGTAATCCTGCAATACCGTGTAGCTTTGCTCTAACCAGCTGGCCTGAGTAAGATTGAAGGTGATCGGGTAATCACCTGTAGCGGCAGTATCATGCAACTGCAACAACAGCTTATTCATGGCTGAATGCAGCTGCTCATCCGGCAGTTGAAAGTTCAGCGCTGTTGCCATTTCCGTAGCCGTCTGCTGACGGGCTCCGGCATAGCTCATTGCCATCGCCAGTGACACCGACATAGGGGCAAAAAACAGGTTGTTATCATTTTCGGCCTGCCACTGGTACAGCCTTAAAGCAAAATCATTGTTATTATTAATAAACTGCTCAAATGCAGTAGAGCTCACCTCGGGTTGTAGCTCCCTGGGCAAATTGGATTGGCTGTACTGATAGCCAACTGGTGCTGGCTCCTGTTGAACCGGTGGCGCTACGGACTCCGAATCACCACAGCCAGTAACCAGCAGCAGACTAAATACAAGGCTTAGATATCGCATCACATCCTCCTTATACTTTCAAGCTTGGGTTAGGGGTACAAATATGTACATCAGTATAAGTTCGCATACCGTGAAAACTGTGACTAAGTGTTATAGAATCTACCGCATTCTGTACTGCCCAACCCACTGAGATTTTTATGCTCAAAGGCATTCATCACCTTGCCATTATTTGCTCCGACTATCAGCGTTCGAAAGCCTTTTACCATCAGTTGCTTAAGCTACCCATTCTGGCAGAGCACTACCGGGCCGAGCGCGATTCCTGGAAACTGGATTTGCAACTACCCGACGGCAGTCAGCTGGAGCTATTTTCTTTCCCTGCCCCGCCAGCCCGCCCCAGTCAACCCGAGGCGCAAGGTCTGAGGCACCTGGCCTTTCTGGTGGATGATGTCGCCACTGTGCGCGATTACCTCCAGCAACATGGCGTTGCGGTAGAACCCATTCGCATCGATCCTTACACCCACAAAGCCTACACCTTCTTTCAGGACCCGGATGGTTTGCCGCTGGAGCTTTATCAGGCTTAATTGCATCCATGCACTCAGCCGGCCTTACGCCGGCTTTTTTGTGACTGGTACAAAAAATAATCGCTTCCTATCTTGACAGCAGTACTGTGCGCCACCTAGTATACATATACTGTGTTACATACAGTATGTGACACACAGTAAGCAGGAACAAGCAATGACCTCAGCGCAACTGGACAAAATGCGGCTGGAACTGCGGCGCGGTGTGCTGGTACTGGCGGTACTCAGCTCACTGAAAGCCCCGCACTACGGCTACTCGCTGCGCAAGCAACTGCAGGATGCCGGTATTGATATCGACGAAGGTACCCTCTACCCGCTGGTGCGCCGACTAGCCGATCAGGGGCTGCTGGACAGCGAATGGCGTCAGGGCGAAGGCCGGGAGCGGCGCTACTACCAACTATCAGAAGTAGGCGCCGATTTGCTGACGCAGTTAACGCAGGAATGGCAACAACTAAACAGCGCCTTAGGGCCACTATTGGAGCACTAGCCATGGATTTATTAGAACGCTATCTGGCCGCCGTGCAGCAAGAGCTGCCAAAAGAGAAACAGCAGGATGTCACTCGCGAATTGAAAGCCAATATCCTCGATCAGTTGGATGCTCTGCAAGAGCAAGCACCAAAGCTAACCGATGAAGAACGAATACACAGCGTGCTGAAACAGCTTGGTCCGCCGAAACAAATGGCGCACCAGTTTGCTCCGCCAACCCCCTTGATCTCGATAGGGCTGATGCCGTTATTTCGTTACACCCTGGCCATGGTGTTTGGCATTCTGTTCCTGATCCAGCTCATTCAATCCAGTCTGCTTTGGCTTGGCAATGAAAACGTTGGGCTGCTGCTAATGTTAAAGCACATGGCTGGCGGATATATTCGCGATGCGACCTTTGCATTTAGTGCAATCACATTAGGCTTTTGGGCGATAGGAAAAGAGCAAGGCAGTGCTTGTACCACTGCAACCAGTTGGGATCCTGCCAAGCTGCCGCAACTAGCGAAACCCTGGCAACGCATTGAGCTCAGTGATATTTTCACCGATCTGGCGACGTATTTGTTCCTGCTGCTGCTGATTTGGTACCCGGTTTTTGGGCAGAGCCTTGCAGCGGTAGAACTTACCCTCAACAGTCGTTTCTTGCTGCAGGCCTTTAGCCCTTTGCTGCTGCTGGGTATTGCCCTGAGTGCATGGCAACTCAAACAGCGCTACTGGACTGAAGCTTTGCTGAAATGCAACCTGGCACTGAATGCCTTGCTGGTCACAGCCATTGTTATTCTGGCCTGGACCAGCCCGTTTTACAGCGGTGTACCGGAACAACTGCCCTGGCTGACGATGGAGCAGCTGGAACGCAGCATCACCATCACTTTACTGATTATCGCTCTGTTTCCAGGCTGGGAAGTCATTCGTGACTGGCGACGCTTGCAACGCATGTAAGGGGTTATGCCTCAGTGAGCATACAACAGGCAGCCCGAGCTGCCTGTTTTTTTAGTAGAAACCAGCAAAGGTCCCTTAAAAATGAATCCATTATGGTAGTCTAAGACTCTGTCTACCGTTCATCAGCAAGCCTTGTATGAAAATCATTCACACCTCCGACTGGCACCTGGGCCAAAGCTTTTTTACCAAAAGCCGTAAGGCCGAGCATCAGGCGTTTTTGCACTGGCTGCTGGCGCAGGCAGAGCAGCAGCAGGTCGATGCCATTCTGGTAGCCGGCGATGTGTTTGATACCGGCACACCACCAAGTTACGCCCGCGAGCTGTACAACGAATTTGTCGTGGCCTGCAACCGGCTCGGTGTCTGCCTGGTGGTGCTGGCTGGCAACCATGATTCGGTGTCGGTATTGAATGAATCACGCCAGCTACTGGCTTGCCTCAACACCTATGTGGTGGCCAGTGTGGCTGAAGATCCAGCACAACAATTGATTACCCTGCCACAACGCGATGGCAGTCCAGGCGCCCTGCTATGCGCTGTGCCTTTTATCCGACCGCGTGATGTGCTGCAAAGCCGTGCCGGGGATAGCGGTCTTGCCAAGCGCCAGGCACTGGGCACAGCCATTTCGCAGCACTACCAACAGCTGTACCAGCTGGCTCTGGCTAAGCGTGAGGCGTTAGAAGCGCCGCTACCGATCATGGCGACAGGCCACTTAAGTGCTTTGGGAGTGAGCCAGTCCGAGTCGGTGCGCGATATTTACATCGGCACTTTGGATGGCTTTGCCGCCGATGCGTTTCCGCCGGCCGATTACATAGCCCTTGGCCATATTCACCGGCCTCAAATTGTCGGCAAAAAGCCCCATATTCGCTACAGCGGCTCGCCGATTGCGCTCAGTTTCGATGAGCTTGGCAGCAGCAAGCAGGTACTGCTGGTGCAATTTGCTGAAGACAAACTTAATGAGGTGATACCGCTTGAGGTACCGCGCTTTCAAGCCATGGCACTGCTCAAGGGCAACCTGAGCGAACTGGAGCAGCAACTAAACCACTACCCAGAGCAGGCCGAACAGTTCACCTGGCTCAGCATTGAAGTGACGCTGGATGATTACCTGCCCGATCTGCAGCAACGCATTCAGGCGCTTTGCGACGGGAAAGCTGTGGAGGTGCTGCAGCTGCGCCGGGCCCGCAGTAAACAGCGCCAGTCGCTCAGCCAGCAGCAACAGGAAACACTGACCGAGCTGACGCCGCAGCAGGTGTTTGAACGCAGGCTGGCACTGGAGCACCTCGAGGACGACACTGCCAACGCCCGGAAAACCCGGCTGGAGCAGCTGTTTCGCCAAGTGCTGGCTGAGGTAGAAAGTGGCGACAGCGAGGAGAGCCCGGCATGAAAATTCTGACGCTGCAGTTTGCTAATCTCAACTCCCTGAAAGGCCAGTGGCGCATTGATTTTACTGCGCCACCTTTTGCCGATAATGGTCTTTTTGCGATTACCGGGCCAACCGGCGCCGGCAAAACCAGCATTTTGGATGCCATCTGCCTGGCGCTCTATCACCAAACACCGCGGCTTGGCCTGATCACCCAAAGCAGCAATGACATCATGACGCGTGGCTGTGGCGACTGCCAGGCGGAAGTGGAGTTTGAAGTCAAAGGCAAAGTCTACCGCGCTCACTGGAGCATGCGCCGCGCCCGCGGCCAGGCCGATGGCAAACTGCAGCCAGCCGATGTCGAACTGGCTGAAGCTGCCACCGGCAAGGTATTAGCCAGCCAGCTGAAGCAAAAAAACGAGCAGATTGAACAACTGACCGGGCTGGATTTTGCCCGCTTTACCCGCTCGATGATGCTGTCGCAAGGCCAGTTTGCCGCTTTTTTGCTGGCCAATGAAAGCGAGCGCGCCGAACTGCTGGAAGAGCTGACCGGCACCGAAATCTATGGCCAGATCTCGATGCTGGTGCACGAGCGTTTCAGCCAGGCCAAACAGCAACTGGACACCTTAAGCGCCAAAGCCGATGGCATGCAGCTGTTAAGCGCTGAACAGCAAGCGGAACTAACGCAACACCAGCACAGCCTGCAGCAACAGCTGCAGCCACTGCGCCAGCAGCAAGACAGCCTCCGGGCTCAACTGGCCTGGCATAAGGCCTGCCACCAGGCACAACAACAGCAACAAGCAGCCCGCGCCGCTTTGCAACAAGCAGAACAGGCGCAGCAGCAAGCCGCCCCGGCACTGCAGCGGCTGGCCGACAGTGAGCCCGCCGAGGCGCTGCGTGGTCTGTATCAGCGCTGGCAAGACAGCCAGCAGCATGCGCTACAGGCCGAAGAGCAGTTAAAAGAGCGCCAGCAGCAGCAACCTGAGCAGCAAGCCCGGCTTTCAGCCGCCACCACCGAAATGCAGCAACAGCAGGCAGCTCTGCAAGCGACTAAAAGCCAGCATAAAGCGCTGGAGCAGCTGCTCAGCGAACAGGTGGTACCCTTGGATCTGAGCCTGAAACAACGGACAGCTCAGCACCAACAGCAGCAGGCAGAGTACAGCAACCAGCAGCAAAAGCTGCAGCAACTAGAGCAGCAACTCAGTGACAAAGCCCGGCAGTTGACAGAACTGACCACAACCCTGCAGCAACTGGATAACTACCTGCTGCAGCACCAGGCCGATGCACAGCTTGGCCGCGAGCTGGGGCGCTTGCAACAGCTGCATCGAAGCTGCCTGCAACTGCAGCAACGGCTGAGCGAAAAGCAGCAACAGCTGACGGACTGCCAGCAACAACTGGCAAGCAGCAACGCCAAACAAGCGGAACTAAGCAACCACTGCCAGTCGCTGGAAAAGCAGCTGCAACCGGCGCAGCAACAAGTAGCAGAGACACAGCAGTTGTTGCAGGCTATCGGGCAAGGCCGTCCACAGGAGCAGGACGAAGCCGCACGGGATGCCATCAACCAGCAGTTGCCCCACTGGCATGCCTTGCAGCAAGTGCACAAGCATTACCAGCACAACGCTGTTCAACAGCAGGAAAAGCAGCTGAAATTGCAGCAAGTTAGCGAAAACCTGCAAGCATTGCAGCAGCAACACCAAAACCTGACAACACAGTACCGCCAGCAACGCCAACTAAGCGAGGCCCTGAGTAAGCTGGTGACGCAGGATGAGCAACTGGCGCAGTACCGCTCCGAGCTTGCGCCCGGCAGCCCCTGCCCGCTCTGTGGCAGCGAGCAGCACCCGGCACTGGATGGGCATGAGTACAACCCGGCGGAGCACCTTCAGCAGCGCGATCAGGCTCTGGCTGAGCTCAAAGCCCTGGAAGAGCAAGGCAAGCAACTGCGGGCTGAACTGGATAGCTGCCAGCGTCATCAGACTGAGCTTCAGACGGCCTGCGAGCAACTGGTTACTGAGCAACAGCAATTGCAGCAGGAGTGGCAACAGTGCCTGGCCAGGCAGACCGCCGTACCAGCGACCATGGCGATTGACGATGGCACAGCGCTAAGCTCTCTTTTGAGCAGCAAGCAGGCAGAGCTGGAGGAGCTTGGCGCCCGTATTCAGCAGCTGCGCACACTGAACCAGCAATTACAGCAACAACAGCAGCACTGCCAGCAACTGGAGCACCAGCTGCAGCAAGCCAGACAGCAGCACCAGGCGCGCCATCAGCAGCAGACAGAGCAGCAAGAGCGCCTGACTAGCGAGCAAGCCGCGCTAAGTAAGCTGGAACAAGAGCTGAGCGCCGAGTGGCAACACATCAGTCAACTGCTGCAGGCACAACAGCAAAGCATGCCAGCAACGGCCGACTTTGCCGACTTCCTTGTTAAAAAACAGCAGGATGCTGAGCTGTGGCAACACAAGCAACAACAGCTGCACGAGTTAAAACCGCAACAAGAGCGCCAGCAAGGCGAGCACCAGTATTTGCAGCAACAACAGCAGGAGCTGACAGAGTTGCTGCAAAGCCGCAGTGCTTTACTAAAAGCCAGTGACGCCGAGCTCAACCACTTAAAACAGCAACGGCAGCAGCTGTTTGCCGATAAAGATCCCGCTGTCGAGCGCCAGCAAAGCATGCAGCGGTTGGAGCAAGCTGAACATCAACTGCAGCAAGCCGAGCAGCAACGTCAGCAGCAGCAACAGGCCTGGGATCAGCTCAGCGCCAGCATCGAAAGTCTGCAACAGAGCCTGCAGCAATGGCAAGAGCGTAGCCAGCAGCAGCGCCAGTCGTTTGAACACGCCTTGCAGGCTTCGATTTTTGCCGACCAGCACAGCTTTCTGCGTGCCCTGCTGGCCCCCGAAGATAAACAGCAACTGCAGCAACAGCGTGAGCAATTGCAGCAACAACAACAGCAGGCTGAATTTGCCAGGCAGCAGGCAGATCGCCAGTGGCAGCAACTGCAGGATGACGCCAATGCCAGCCAGTATGCCCAAACCGATGCCAACGACACCGAGCTGCAGCTCGATAGCCTGCACCAACAGCTGGATGCCCTGAACCAGCAGCTTGGCAGCATCAGCGGCCAGTTGCAGCAGAATGAACGCCTGCGCAGCGAGCAGCAGCAGTTGCTCTCCGACATCAGTACCAAACGCGAGCAACTGGACGACCTCAGCTACTTGCATGGGCTGATAGGCTCGCGCGATGGCGCCAAGTTCAGGAAGTTTGCCCAGGGGTTAACGCTGGATCATTTGATTTATCTGGCCAATCAGCAACTGGAGCGGTTGCATGGCCGCTATCAGTTGCAACGAAAAGCTGGTGAAGGACTGGAGCTGAGCGTACTGGATACCTGGCAAGGCGATGCGGTGCGCGATACGCGTACTTTATCCGGCGGCGAGAGCTTTCTGGTCAGTCTGGCACTGGCACTGGCGCTGTCGGATCTGGTCAGCCATAAAACCAGCATCGATTCATTATTTTTGGATGAAGGCTTTGGTACTTTGGACAGCGAAACGCTGGATATCGCGCTGGATGCGCTGGATAACCTGAACGCCAGCGGCAAGATGATTGGCGTGATTAGCCATATCGAGGCGATGAAAGAGCGCATCCCCACCCAGTTGGTGGTAACCCGCAAAAGCGGCCTGGGTGAAAGCCGGCTGGCAAGCCGCTATGCGGTGACAACCGCTGATTAGAGCCCGACGTCTTAGCCTCCAGGCGCCTTAGAGACCACCGGCACTGGTGCAGGTTCCGGTTCCAGATCGGCCCGCGGGTTATCGACTTGCATTTGTGCGGCTACCAAGCGTTTGCCTGCCAAACGGGCGCCAAAACGGCGCAGATGCTCAAAGCCAAACAGGCAAATCGCCACTGCCAGCAGAGCCACAGCCATGCCACCGAAACCCAACACACTTTGCTCGGAATACAACGTCCAGACAAACTGGCCCACACAGAGGGTGGATACCACCAGCAAGGTCGGCTTGCGGCCAATTTTCGCCACAATATAAACACCGAGTGGCGCCCCCAAAGCCACCACAGGGGCAGCTGCCAGCCAGTTTTCAAACACCCCAGGCGCAAGGCCAGGGCCAAGCGTTACTTTAATAAGCACGCCAAGCACCGAGGCAAACGCCATAATCACCACCGAAGTCGGAATGGCGATTTTTAAATCCGCCCGGCTAATCAGTACCAAAGCAGTATAAAGCACCATATCAATGCCAACACCGGTCACTGAGACCACCAGAGCACCGGCCAGTACCCCGATATTCAGCCCGAGGCGAAAATCCCAGCGCTCGTCAAATTCGGTCATGCCGCTATGGCCGGCAATTTCCTGCAAGCGCCACAGATGCAGCACACCAAAGCTGGCCCAAACGACGGCAAACAACAGTTTAATCCATAGCTCTGGCACCAAAGGAGCAAGCAGGAAGATCCCAAGCGGCAGGCCAAACAAACAGCCCAGCATGGCGCCTTTGAGCATGGCCCAGGCCAGCGGCTGACGGCGTGCCAGAATAAAGATGCTGGCACTGACCATGCCAATGGATTGAATGGCAAAACTAAAATCACGCCCTAAACTCGCCGGTAGCTCAAACAGCAGCACCAGCACAGGGAAACCGACCGTGCCGCCCCCCATCGGTGTAGAGCCGGCGGCATAGCTGCCAAGTGCCATCGCCAGCGCCATCGGCCAGTGCTCTGCCGCAACCGGCCAAAGCCCTCGCCCCAGCATTAAATAACCCCAGGCACTGAAAAACAGTGCCAGCCAAAGCAGCCAAAGCCATAATCGAGGTTTGCCAGCAGCATACATGGTCATAGAAAAGGTGCTTTTTACCCACTGAAGACAGTCATCATAAAGTAAAGCTGTCAACCTGACAATCAAGCTGGACAGGCTGTCAAAGCTAACATAGGCTAAACGTATGACAACACAGCAGAAGTCACCACTCATGGCAGTTTCCATTTCAGAAGAGGCAGTCTTTAAAGGCACCGGCCATCCCTGGTCGCATTGGCAGAGCTGGTTGCACAGCATTAACGCCAGTGAGTTAACGCACAAAGAGATTGCCAGCAAACTGGCCGAACAACCCAGCATCAGTGGCTGGTGGTCGCAAATGCTGGCCGTGCAATTTGAGCAAAGCATCGGGCGCCGGGTTGTCGGTCAGGACTGCAGCGGCAGCTTTAGTGTTTCAGTGAGTAAAACCCTAAACGGTAGCATGGATGATGCACTGGCTTGCTGGCAGAAGTTGGTGCAGGGCTGTACTGAGTTTTCCGATGTTTCCATCAGCCGCGGGCCGGATATCAGCAGTACCGAGAAGTGGCGCTACTGGCGCTGTGGCCTGGCCGATGGCTCACGGGTCAATATCAACATTTACCAGAAAAGTCCGGACAAAGCCTCGCTGACAGTGCAACACGATAAACTCGAGTCCAGCGAACAGGTAGAGCATTGGCGTGCCTACTGGAAAGAACAGCTAAAAACGCTTAGCAACTGAACGACATTCCCCCTACCATCAGAGGTCAGCAACGTCATGTCGGACTACATCATCGCCATTGATCAGGGCACGACTTCCAGCCGGGCTATTTTGTACGATCGCCAGTTATCCCCACAGGCCAGTTGCAGCGAAGAACTGCCGCTGAGCTACCCACACACCGGTTGGGTCGAACAGGAACCGGAAGCTATCTGGCAAAGCGTACTGCATTGCATCCGGCAATTGCTGCAACAAAATGGCATCCAGGCCAAACAAGTAGCGGCGCTGGCGCTAACTAACCAGCGGGAAACCACCCTGCTGTGGGATAAAAAAACCAGTAAAACTTTGTATCCGGCGATTGTCTGGCAAGACCGACGCACCGCCGATCAATGCCTGGCACTAAAACAAAAAGCATGAAGCCAGCATTCGCGCCAAAACCGGTTTGCTGGCCGATCCTTACTTCTCTGCCAGCAAATTGCAGTGGCTGCTGGAGCAGGTACCTGGAGCGAGCCAGCGTGCTGCGGCCGGTGAACTGTGCTTTGGCACCATCGATGGTTTTTTGTTGTGGCGCTTAACCGGCGGCAACGTCCATGCCACCGAAGCCAGCAACGCCAGCCGTACCCTGCTGTTTAATATTCATCAGCAACAATGGGATCCTGAGCTGCTGACACTTTTTCAAATACCCGCTGCCCTCTTACCTGAGGTACGCGATAGCGCTGCCAGCTTTGGCTACTGCAGCCCCGGGCTGTTTGGCCACCCTATTCCCATTGTCAGTATGCTGGGGGATCAACAAGCCGCTCTGCTGGGGCAGGCTTGCGTTAAACCAGGCATGCTGAAAAGCACTTATGGCACCGGCTGCTTTGCCATGGTAAATACCGGCGACAGACCCCTGCAAAGCCAGCATCAGTTGTTAACTACGGTTGCCTGGCGCATTCAAGGAAAACCCACCTATGCAATGGAAGGCAGTATTTTTATGGCTGGTGCCACTGTGCAGTGGCTGCGCGATAAGCTGGGTATTATTCAGCAGGCCAGCGATAGCGAAACTCTGGCCGAAGGGGTAGATTACCAGCAGACCGAGCTATTGATCCCGGCCTTTACCGGCCTTGGCGCTCCTCACTGGCAGCCGAAGGTGCAAGCGGCGCTGTTTGGGCTGAGCCGCAACAGCGGCAAAGCAGAAATCTGCGCTGCGGCCCTGCGCAGTGTGGCGTATCAAACCCAGGATTTGCTGCTGGCAATGGCGCAAGATGGCATCAACATTGCCGATATCCGGGTTGATGGCGGCATGACCGTCAATCAGTGGTTTTTGCAGGCCCTGGCCGATCTGACCCAGCACAGCATTAGCCAAAGTAAAATCAGCGATGCCACCGCTTTTGGTACCGCCTTTCTGGCTGCCTGGCAGCTTGGTTGGGTCAGTACATTGGATGCTATCCAGCCACTGTGGCAACGCGCAGCCCAGTTCAGCCCCCAATTAAGTCCCGAGCAGCAAAGCATCTGCTATCAAAACTGGTGTTCGGCCATGGGCCGCTTGCTGGCAGATCCGTCATAAGAGAAGAGCACTAAAAAGGATTGTTTGTTGTTAAATCCAGCAATCGCCATCGCTTAGACTTGATTCGATGCCACAATGCCGCACAATGCGCTTTATGCTCAACGGAATCTCTGCAACAACATGACCAACGACATTCGCTATCGCTTTGCCACCGCTCAGATTGCCTATCGCTTTTTAAACGAATTGAAGCACTGGCCGGTAGCGGATGTGAACACCAGCTTACTGGATGGCGGCCTGGTGGTGAAAGTTCGTTACCAGTTTGATGGCAAGGGCTTTGACTATACCCTGGCAGAGCTGGATGAGATGGCCGCCAAACATGGCGGCACTGAAACTACTTAGCATGGTGCCATCAGGCATCGCTACTAAGAGGCTGTGTCTTGCTCTGGTAAGGCTGTCGTCTCAGTGACCTCCTCGTGTTTCACCAGGCAAATACGGTACCCCTTGTATTTCAGCTGCAACGCTTCTCGCAAACACAACAGCGAGACAGGTACAGCAACCAGATAGCTCGCTAACGTTGCCAGTTGAATGGCCAGCTCAACCTGGCCGATGATCATACCAATCACTCCGCCAGCAAAGCCCAGGATTAAGCCAAGTACGGCTCCGATCAGGGTTGCCCGCCAGAAAAATGCCCACCAAATCCGGCTTGCCCTGCCCCAGCTTAGTTCTATCGTTTCCATCATTACTCCTTGCATGTCATTGGGTGTTCCTTCCCTGATTTTTGGGGGCGACACCACGCCTGTAAAGTACCGGATTGTATTCCAGATAAAGAGTTAACACAATGCAACAAAGCATATACAGCTAAAGCGAAACAGTTTCATCAGCGGCACGGGCTAAAATCAACCAAAACCTTAGTAAATAACAGGAATGCATAGTGTTGCCACCTGAATAGATTTATCATTAGGCATCGAATGCTGCCACCAACGTCAATCACAAAGGCCGCTCAGGAGGAATTATGATGTTAAAGAAAATGGAGTATCACCATGCAAACTATCCTGATTGTTGGGGGCGGCGCCGGCGGACTTGAATTAGCAACCCGGCTCGGAAAAAAACTGGGCAAATCCGGCCAGGCGCACATCACTCTGGTGGATAAAAACACCAGCCATATCTGGAAACCTCTGCTGCATGAAGTGGCCAGCGGTTCACTGGATACCGATACCGACGGCGTGATCTACAGTGCCCACGCTGCCAGGCACCATTACCATTTCCAGCATGGCGAATTGATTGGCTTGGATGCTGGGCAGAAACACATTCGACTCGCCGCTATTCATACCGATGCAGGAGAGTTGCTGGTTGCCGAGCGTACTCTTTCATACGACACGCTGGTGCTGGCTATCGGCAGCGTCAGTAATGATTTTAACACCCCAGGGGTGAGCCAGCATTGTTACTTCCTTGACTCAGCCCCTCAGGCGCTGCGTTTTCACCGGGCTTTGATGAACAACTTTGTCCGCTTCAGCCAACAAAACGATGACCGGGCGCTTAATATCGCCATAGTTGGCGGCGGGGCTACCGGGGTCGAATTGGCCGCCGAACTGTATCATGTGGCGGCCCTGGCCAAGCGCTATGGTTTATCCGGTATGAGTGCAAAAAAACTGAAAATTCACCTGCTGGAAGCTGGTCCCAGTATTCTGCCGGCATTGCCCAAGCGCATCGCCGATGCCGTGCGTAAAGAGCTCAGCTTGCTTGGCGTGGAGGTGCGGGAAAATACCAAAGTCAGTGCTGCCAATGCAGAAGGCTTTATCACGGCCGATGATACACTGCTTAACGCCGAAATGATGGTCTGGGCGGCAGGGGTGAAAGCACCCGACTTTATCGCCAAACTTGGCATCTTTGAGCTGAACCGCTTGCAGCAAATTCTGGTCACACCGGAGCTCAAAGCCAAAGGACAGGAAGCCATTTATGTCCTTGGTGATTGTTGCGGTTTCCAACAGCAGGATGGCAGCTGGGTGCCTCCGCGCGCCCAATCGGCCCATCAAATGGCCAGTCTGGTGGGGCAGAATATTTTACGGCAACGCAGGCAAAAGCCACTCAAAGCTTTTGTCTACAAAGATCATGGCTCACTGGTCAATTTAAGCCGCTACAGTACCGTCGGTAACCTGATGGGCAACTTAACCGGCAACAGCATGTTTATTGAAGGCAAGCTGGCGCGCTTTGTTTATATGTCGCTGTACCGCATGCACCAAATCGCCATTCATGGCTGGTGGAAAGGCATGCTGCTGGTTCTGGTGGAGAAGATGAACCGGGCTGTACGGCCTAAACTCAAACTGCATTAACAGAAGTGCCTCCCCGGGTTTGCGCCTGAGTGCTTAATGCCACAGGCGCATATCAAACTCGGTCAGACAGCGGATTTTGGCATCGGCGATGTCAAACTTTTCATGGTGCCAGTCTTCGGCTGCCGGAATCGCCACCACCGTCATACCGGCTGCTTTGGCGGCGCTTATGCCGGTGTAAGAGTCTTCAAATACCAGGCAGTCGGCCGGTGCTACCCCCAGTTTACTGGCAGCCAACAGGTAAATATCTGGCTCTGGCTTCCCCTTTGCCACCATCTCGACACAACAATGCGCAGCAAAATAATGCCGAATGGCCAACGTTTCGAGGGTTGTATCCATCAAATACTGCGATGAATTGGTAGCCAGCCCAACAGGCAAGCGACGCTCACGCAAATACTGCAACAAAGGTTGAACACCTTTTTTAGCTTCACCCTTGTTTGCGATCGACCGCGCTACCTGGTGAATGACCGCTGCCTCCGTCTCGGCCAGACTTAAACCTTGCCAGGGCGATTGCTGGTACCAAAACCGGGTGACGGCCTCGGTGGTCATACCGGCGGTTTGACGGGTTTGCTCGGCGGTCAGAGTGACGCCGAGCTGGCTGAATACCTGCAGCTCAGCCTGTTGCCACATCGGCTCGGAGTCAATCAAGACCCCATCCATATCAAAAATAACAGCCTTCACCACCTGACTACTCCTAATTTTTTCCTGGCTGCTCTAAACAGTGTCCTAGTCTAACCTGTTGAAGCCAGACTGTCGAAGGCGTGCGAGCCGACCGCTACACAAAAGAAGCCGTCGCGACCACTTCCAGCTTATCAGCCAAGGACTGGCTGTGTTTGTGTCCTGCTCAGCGCTAGACTTTAGTCGCAATACAGCCAGTAATGCTTTATCCACTCGTTAATTCTGCCATAGTAATCAGAAGTCTCGCCTGAGTTCTGGAATTACTATGTTGCTTTGGCTATTGCATGCTTCACTCGCTCTGGTATTGCTGGCCGGTTATTGGCTAAGCAGCGCCAGCTTGCTGACGAGCTTGCTGCTTATCGCGATACTACTGGCCTTTTTTGTGCTGTACTCCAGGTTGGACCGCACAGCAGCGCAAACGCCCCCCATTGACAGCCTGCCCAAGCTGGATATCTCCAACATTGAACTATCCACATCCAGGCTCGCCATCGGCTCAGCCGAAGTGTCCTTTTTTATCGACAGCCTAAACAGCGATATTCAACTCAGCGCTCAGAGCAGCGCCCAAATTGCCGATAACAGCAACGAGCTGGCACGAACCAGTAGCCAGCTCAGCGCCAGCTTACAAAGCTTAAACCATAGCATTCAGCTAACTGCCAGTGCCTGTTTGCAAGCCGATAACCAACTGGGCCACAGTGTAAAAGGTCTGGAGCAATTAGCCAGCTCGGTCAGTAACTCGGCTCATGAGCTGGAACAACTGCGCAGCAGTGCCGATAACATTCAGCGTATTACTGAAGTAATCAACAATGTGGCTGAACAAACCAATCTATTGGCACTGAATGCGGCTATTGAAGCTGCCAGAGCCGGTGAGCAAGGCCGCGGCTTTGCCGTGGTGGCGGAGGAAGTACGGGCACTGGCACAAAAAACCTCTGGTGCTACCGCCGATATTGCCAAAATGCTGACAGAAATTCGCCAGCAAAGCAGGCAAACCGCTGAGCAAATGAACGTACTGGTCACCAAAACCAGTGAGGTAGAGCAGCAACTGCAGCAGGTCGCTACAGGTTTTAATAATATAAACCATGAAATCAACCAAGCCGCTGCAGCAAGCAGTGAACTGGAAAAGGCAGGTAGCCAGCTAGAACTGACCAGCACCGCCATCACTCAGTCCATTACTACCATCACTGAAGGCTTAAATGCCATCGAGCAAAAAGGCAATACGATCGCCAACCAGGCGGTCGATTTGTCAATGGAAACCGAGAGCATTTACCGCGAATTGAACCAGCTGCAACACGATAGCTTTTACAGCCCAATTTTAACCGAAGCAGAACAGGCAGCGAGCGCCATTGCCGAGCTGTTGCAACAAGGCATCCAAAGCGGCCAATTTAGCGAGCAACAGCTTTTTGCCAAGGACTACCACCCTATTGCCAATACCAACCCGCAAAAGTTTCATACCGCTTACGACCATTACACCGATAGAGTCTTTCCACAGGTGCAGGAACCTATCTTAAGCCGCCACAGTCAGGTACTTTATGCCGGGGCCGTCGATAGCAAGGGCTACTTCCCTACTCACAATAAGAAATTCAGCCAACCACTGAGTGGTGATTACCAAAAAGACTTGCTGGCCAACCGTACCAAACGGATTTTTTCTGACCGAACTGGCAGTCGCTGTGGCTCCAACACCGAAGGCATGCTGCTGCAAACCTATAAACGTGATACTGGCGAGATCCTGCATGATTTGTCGATCCCCATTTATGTCAACGGCAAACACTGGGGTGGTTTTCGCATTGGTTTTAAACGCTAGTCTCGGAAATACCACAAATAACGCCTGCATTCTAAGCAGCCGTTATTTGTGGCATGTTTGCGAAGTTTTTACGGCTGGCCCGTGATGGTTTGATTCAGATCTGTGTCACCGCGCTCGGGGATGACTGAGTAGCAACCACGCCCTCCATCGCAGGGGTTCGACCTGATTCTCATGATACTCCCACGAGAATAGAGACCACTTCGCTGTAATTGCGAAACCATATGCCCCAGCATGGTATCCACTTTAAAATCACGGCCTATCACCTGAATCACTTCAATATCATAAGCCTGCTGTAAATCCGCTACAAGTTCTACTGCATCAGCTTTAGCTGCCAGCATATCAATAGTTTGTCGCAAAAAAGGCCTGGACTGTTGATGTCCGGACAGGACCAGACTTTTATAAAGTTTGGCAGCCCCTTCCAAATCTTGCTCGGTGTAAAAACCCTCTTGTTTTAGTCTTGCCAAAATATACATAGCATCAACTAAGCGTTTGTCGCTTGCTTGCTGCAACAGAACCATACCTTCAGCCTGACTGGTCGCATCAGTCTGATGCAGTAACTGCATCGCTCTTTTGTATTCCGCTCCGGGATACCCCAGATTCACAGCATCGGTCAGTAAGCTCTCTGCTTGCACCAGATCCTGCTCAACCACAAACCCTTCCCGGTACCACTCAGAGAGCTGAAACAAAGCCATAGGATGGCGATGACGCGCCGCACGCTGTAAAAACCTAAGCCCCCTATCCGGATCGGCTTCACGTCCATCCCCGGTTGCATACACCATACTGAGCACTGTCATGGCTTCTAAGCTGCCATAACGCGCCAGGGCATGAAGGCTTCTGATCTGGCTGTCGCATTGCCCATCACTGCAGATACCGATGTCAGCATTACCCGGGGTGGGAGTACTGGTCTGGGCATTCAATGGGAACCAAGCTACAATACTCAATGTGGTTATCGCGGCCAAAACGCGGCTGACTGTGATCATCTTGAATCCTTTGCTGGATGGTTTAATGCAATTTATTAACATATAAAAGATTAGCCCTCAGAGTTCACACTGTCAATACTCAAATTTTTTACATTCTCTCCCCTTCAGCAGGAGCCTATGCCTTGTCTTAGACCCTTGATGCGTTGAATGAGCTAGTCAAAACTGTTTAAAACGTAACTTAGCGACTTAGGCTTTGACTTAGTTTCTTTCTATTCCCGCCTTGACATGCAACCATTTAGTTGCATAATTGCCGTTATGAAAACAGATATGAATGACATTTTCAAAGCACTGGCTGATCCCTGTCGGCGTGAGCTGCTTGATCGCTTAACTGAAAAAAATGGCCAAACGCTCGGGTCGCTTTGCCAGCGCATGGCCATCAGCCGTCAGGGCGTAACTAAACATCTGGCGCTGCTGGAAGCGGCAAACCTGGTGGTGGTGGTGTGGCATGGCAGAGAAAAGCTGCATTACCTGAACCCTGAGCCGATTCAGCAAATCCATCAGCGCTGGATTGGCAAGTTTGAACCGCAGCGGCTGCAAGCACTCGCCACCTTAAAACAAGCGCTGGAGGAAAAGTGATATGACTGCTACAGATTTTGTTTATGTAACTTATATTGATACTACGCCCGAGCAGCTCTGGCAGGCACTAACCAGTGCCGAGTTCACCCGGCAGTACTGGGGGCAGCGCGGTATTCAATCGAGCTGGCAAACAGGTGACACGGTGCAACTGCTGAAAGAAGATGGCTCGCTGGATTGGTCTGGCAGGGTGCTGGAGGCAACACCACCAAAGCGCTTGTGCTATACCTTTGATCCTGCCACCGATGACGAAATGCCTGGCTATCAGGGAGCAAGAGTGGATCTGACCCAGCCGGAAAAACCATCCAGAGTGACCTTTGAAATTGAGCCCTACCTGGGCAAGGTGAAGCTTACCCTGATACATGATCAGTTCGAGCCCAGTAGCAAAGTGCTGCCAGGAGTGAGTAACGGCTGGCCGGTGATTCTTTCTGGCCTGAAATCGTTACTTGAAGGTAAGTCCTCGCTATTCCCCGATTGGCGGTAATACCATCGCTGCTCCAATAAACACAGGCTGCACCCCACAACCCACTGGAGGAAACATGATCAATATTGAACTGATTCAGTACGTAAAAACACCTGCATCGCAGGTGTATCAGGCCCTGACCACAGCTGCAGGCTTAGCCGCCATTTGGACAGAGGAACTGGTGTTCAGCGCCAAGCCTGGCGCTATCAATGAATTCCGGTTTGGCGATGAGCCCCCCACCAAAATGCAAATCACCAAGCTTATTCCAAATCAGCGTATGGACTGGCTTTGTGTGGATTCGGATCCAGAATGGATAGGTACCCGCGTCTGTTTTGAGCTGCAGGAAAACAATGGCAAAACCGCCATCACTTTGCAGCATGCCGACTGGCGGGAGCTGACCGATTTCTACCGTTTTTGCAATTACAACTGGGCTATCTTTTTGCTGAGCTTAAAGGAATATTGCGAAGCGGGTACTGGCATCAATTACCAGGCACGCAGCTTTTAACCGTCTGGCCCTGGCAACATCAGCTTTTTTCACAGTTCAATGCCCATCTCCGGCCAATCGCAGCAGGCGCTGTGCCTGGTTCTTCAGTGCTTGTTTAAGCTCTGTTGGCTGCAGGATCGTAAAATCGAAGGGCAGCTGACTTAGCCACAGTGCAAGGCAGTCACAGTTGTCGATTTGAAAGCTCAGCAGCAAACCACCGACCTGCGGTTTTAACAAGGAGGCGGTTAAACCGAGCTGCTCGGCAGCCGTGGTTAAGTCGGTATGCAGCATGACTTTTACCGACAAATTACCCGGCATCTGATTCAGGCTGGCATTAAAATGCTCTGCCGCATTAAAATTTTCCGGCCGGGTAAAGTTCTGCCCAAGCAATGTCAGTTGCTGAATACGATCCAACCGGAAAATACGCAGGTCCTGTCGCAGATGGCAATAACCACTCAGATACCAATGCTGGCGGCGAAACAACAAGCCATAGGGATCCACCCGGCGCTCTATTGGCTCCGTATGATAGGACGCATAGCGGATCTGCACCGCGCGCTGCTGCTCCAACGCATCAAGCAACGGCGATAACGGTAACCCCCCTACTGGCTGGTGCAGGCTCCGGCAACATCAGATTGATGGTATCGGCAATCAGCCGGGTACGGGATTTCAGCTTCGCCGGCATCACCCGTTCTAGTTTCGCCTGCACACTGCTGATAGCCGCTTCCGTCTCGGCCAGGTTTAACTTTTTCGCGGCCAACAAACCAAGTGATAATGCCAGGGTTTCTTCATGGGTAAACATCATTGGCGGCAATTTATAACCAGCCACCAGCATATAGCCGCCATCGCGCCCCTGCTCTGTGGTCACCGGTATGCCCAGCGCTTCCAGCGCCTGGATATAGCGCCGTACCGTGCGCTTATCCACACCAAGCTGTGCCGCTAACTCGGTGCCACTTAAACGATGGTGCGACTGCAACAGTTCCAGCAGGGTCAGTACCCGAACCGTAGGGCCACTCATAATGGTTGCCTGCTCTTCATTCACTGCTCCGGTTGTTTTGCTATGCTGTTTCGAGAATGAGCAAAGTGAAACTATAGCCGAAAACTAGGACGCATTCTGCCCTATATGGGTTGTATCCTTCAAACCAGCGGCAAAAAACCGCCATACAGCCTTACCAGATCACTGGTCAGGTCCAAGGGTTACTACCAACAAGGAATAAGAAGATGGCCATGCACGAATTAACCTTATACACCAACCCCAACTCCCGCGGCCGTATTGTCCGCTGGCTACTGGAAGAGCTGGGCGTCCCTTACCAGGTGAAGCTACTGCAGTACGGTGGTGAAATGAAGTCTGCCGATTTTCTGGCGCTGAATCCAATGGGTAAAGTACCGGCACTGACCCACGGCAATGTGGTGGTCACCGAGGCTGCCGCCATTTGCGCTTACCTGGCCGATCACTTTGCCGAACAACAACTGGCACCCGATCCCAAAAGCCCAGAGCGCGCTACTTATTACCGCTGGCTGTTCTTTGTCGCCGGGCCACTGGAAATGGCAACCAGCGCCAAAGCCTACGACTGGCGCATTGATGCCGACAATGCACCGGCGGTGGGTTCTGGTTTTTATCAGGATACGATCAAGACACTGGAAACAGCGTTAACCAATGGTCCCTACCTCTGTGGTGAGCAATTTACCGCCGCCGATGTCTATGTGGGTAGCCATATCATGTGGGGCCTGAT
>ERZ869909.587-NODE-587-length-39249-cov-4.627591_pt1 | contig 39249 bp, 26 predicted proteins | sample MGYA00520892_ERZ869909 | MGnify/ENA primary metagenome ERZ869909 (study PRJEB32215, sample SAMEA104723947) | bioreactor metagenome | biome: bioreactor; feature: anaerobic bioreactor; material: water | place: China | collected 2015-03-12 ...
GGCGCTGTGGAGGCTGACGGAGCGAGTGGGCGCGCGGTCCCCGGGGCCGTCACGCCGCCGCGCTGACGCGCGGCGCGTGGGTCCTGTGCGGGCCCGGAGCGCGGCGCCATGCATTTGTTGCAGGGGCACAATCCGGGTGGAACCGGGCGGTGCGATCCGGTACATCCTGAAGTGCGCGCCCCGCTCGGGCGGGGTGCGGGGCGGCCCGCGCTGCGGTCCGTCGGAGCAACGAACGAAGCCAGGGAACCGTCATGTCTTCACCGATCTCGACGAGCGTGGTGGCGCGTTGTGCCGCTGTGGCGCTTGCGCTGCTGTTCATGGCGTCCTGCGCCGGGGAGGATCCGGCGACGGACACCGGCGTGGACACCGGTGAGGACACCGGGGACGTGTTCCGCCCGGACGTGCGCCCGGACACGGACGACGACGCCGGTGACGACGTCGTGATCACACCGCCAGACCGCGAGCCGGACTACGAGGTGGTGGACTGTGGCCCGATGCCGGACGTGGGCTCCGAGCCGTGCGCGGTGTACGAGGGCGGCGCGGGGCTGGTGATCCGGTCGAACCTGCTGCTCGACGACACCGTGGTGCTGGGCGGCGACGTGGTCGTCGACGCGGCGGGCACGATCACGTGCGTCGGGTGTGACTGCGAGGACACGACGTCGACGATGGTGGTGTGCCCGCAGGCGTGGGTGTCCCCGGGGATGATCAACGCGCACGATCACATCACGTTCAACGCGAACGCGCCGGTGACACCGGCGACGCTGCGGTACGACCACCGGCACCAGTGGCGTCGTGGCCAGGACGGGCTGCCGTCGCTGCCGTCGCCGTCGACGAACGCGACGTACCAGGTGCGCTGGACGGAGCTGCGCCAGGCGCTGGCGGGCACGACGTCGATCATCGGGTCGGGGACGACGGCGGGCATGGTCCGGAACATCGACCGCAACCAGCTGCCGGGCTATGACTCGGGGTACGAGACGTTCCCGCTGGGCGACAGCAACGGCAACCGGCGGTCGAATGACTGCAGCTACCCGAGCCTGCCCACGCCTGCGGAGATCGCGGCGGAGGGCTGCTACCACGCGCACGTGTCGGAGGGCGTCGAGATCACGGCGCGCAACGAGTTCCTGTGCCTGAGCGGTCGGCAGACCGGCGCGGTGGACGTGCTGGCGCCCAACGTGTCGTTCGTGCACATGATCGCGATGCAGCCGGAGGACGTGCTGGTCGCGGCGGCGAGCGGGATGAGCATCATCTGGTCGCCGCGGTCGAACATCTCGCTGTACGGGCACACGACGCCCGTGACGATGTTCCACAACCTGGGGGTGCGGATCGGCCTGGGGACGGACTGGACGCCGTCGGGGTCGACGACGATGCTGCGCGAGCTGGCGTGCGCGGCGGACTACAACGAGCTGCACCTGGACTTCTTCTTCACGTCGCGCGAGCTGTGGCGGATGGCGACGTCCGGCGCGGCGGACGCGGTGAACGCGCAGGCGGTGATCGGGCGGCTGCAGCCCGGGCTGCTGGCGGACATCGCGATCTTCGCCGACAAGGGACACGCCGATCCGTACGAGAACGTGGTCCGCGCGAACATCGAGGACGTGCTGCTGACGCTGCGCGGCGGCGTGGTCCTGGCCGGCCACACGGATGTCGTGGCGGCGATGCCCGGGACGGCGGAGGGCTGCGAGGCGGTGGCGACGATCTGCGACGTGTCGCTGGCGGCGTGCGTGCAGCGCGAGTGGGGCGTGTCGATCGCGCAGCTGCGTGCGGACAACGCGGCGTCCTACGGGCTGGCCTGGTGTGGGACGCCGGCCAACGAGCCCACCTGTCGCCCCTCGCGGGTCGACCAGTACAGCGGCATCGTCACGGCGACCGACCGTGACGGCGACGGGATCCCGGACGCGGTGGACAACTGCCCGACGGTCTTCAACCCGCCTCGGCCGCTGGACGGCACGACGCAGCCGGACGCGGACGGCGACGGGCTGGGCGACGTCTGCGACCCGTGCCCGCTGGATCCGCTGAACGAGTGCGACCCGAACGACCTGGACGGGGACGGCATCCCCAACGATGAGGACAACTGCCCGACGGTGTTCAACCCGGACCAGGAAGACAGCGACGGTGACGGGATCGGCGACGCGTGCGACGAGTGCCCGTTCTTCCCGAACCCCAACGGCGGCCCGTGCCCGTACACGATCTACGAGCTCAAGCAGGACGACCTCGTGGGCCGCACCGTGATCGTGGAGGGCGTCGTGACGGCGAGCTCCGGCGGGGCGTGGTTCATGCAGGTTCCGCTCGACGACCATGATCCGGTGCTGGGGTACGACTACTCCGGCCTGTACGTCTTTGGCGGTGGCTCCGGAGCGCCGGCGCCGGGGGCGACGGTCCGGCTGACGGGGACCCTGCAGGACTTCTTCGGTCAGCGGCAGCTGACCTCGCCGGCGAACGTCGAGGTGCTGGAGACGGGCAGCGTGCCCGATCCGGTGATCGTGACCGCGGCGGAGGTGGGCTCGGGCGGCGTGGCCGTCGTCGAGCCGGGGCCGCGCGCGCAGCCGCTCGAGGGCGTGCTGGTGCGGATCGAGGAGGCGACGGTGAGCACGGGCTTCATCCCGGCGCGGTGCTGCGGCACGACGGACTGGGTCGTCGACGAGGTGCTGCGGATCGGCGACCTGTTCCACACGCCGGCAGAGGAGCCGGTGGTCGACTGGGCGGCGACGGTGACCGGGCCGCTGATGCTGCGCCACAACGACTACAAGATCATCCCGCGTGACGCGTCGGACGTCGTCATCGTGCCGACGGGCGACGCGGTGCTGGTGTCGTTCGGGCCCAGCGGCGCGGTGATCGCGTCCGGCGTGAGCGCCGCGCAGTCCGTGCCGCCGCTTGTCGTGACGATCAACCGGCCGGCTCCGGAGGGGGGCACCACCGTGACGCTGACGAGCGGGGCGCCCGAGGTGACCGTCGACGAGGTGTTCCTGCCGGAGGGCGTGAGCAGCGCGCCGGTCACGCTGACCGTCGACGCGGGCTTCGCCGGCGTGGTGACGCTGGAGGCGACGCTCGACGACGTGACGCTCGAGGCGGAGCTGGAGGTCCTCGACCCGACGTTCGTGCCGGGCGTGGCCTCGATCACCGCGTCGCCGCCTCGCGGTGTCCTGGGCGGCGACGTCGTCTTCACGGTCACCCTGGAGCAGTTCGCGTTCGCGACGCCGATCGAGGTGGCGCTGGACTACGATGAGCAGCTGTTCGATGGCCCGACGAGCGTGTTCGTGCCGGTCGGCGAGCTGAGCGCTGACGTCGCCCTGGACGTCGTGGGCGTGGGCACCGGGACGGTCACGGCGTTCACGGCCGGCGGCAGCGCCAACGTGTCGGTCGAGACGCTGGAGTCGTTGCCGCTGGGGCTCGTGCTGAGCGAGGTGCTCTACAACCCCGCCGGTGCTGATGACGGGCTGGAGTGGGTCGAGCTCTTCAACGACAGCGACGATCCGATCGACCTGTCGGGCTACAGCCTGGCGTGGGGCGGGACCAGCTGGACGAACGGGCGCATGCAGCTGAGCGGCACGATCGCCGCCGGCGGCTGCTTCGTCGTGGGCGGCCCCGACTCGAACGCGACGAACGGCAACCCGGCGTTCGATCTTGTGCAGCGCTTCACCCCGAACATCCAGAACGGCGGGGCGGAGGCAGACGGCGTGGGCCTGTTCGCGATGGCTGCCACCGCGATCCAGGGCAACTCCACGCCGATCGACGCGGTGCTCTACGGCGGCCCCGTGAACAGCAACAACCTGATCGGCCCGGCGGGCACGCCGGCGCCGGTCGACATGCCCACGGCCGTCAACGGGCCGTCCATCGAGCGGGTCGGCGACGTGTGGGTCGCCGGGCAACAGTTCACGCCGGGCGTCTGTCGCGTGCGCCAGGCGACGACCGTCGAGAGCCTCACGCCGGAGACCGGCGCGCGGATCCGCGCCGGCAGCGCCGCGCAGGTGACGACGCCTGCGGTCGTGGTCACGCTGAACCAGCCCGCGGGCGCCGGAGGCGTGTCCGTGTCGGTGACGTCGGACAACCCGGACGTGGTCGCTGCGCCGGTCGTCGTGCCGGCCGGCGCCACGAGCGCGCCGGTCACGCTGACCGTCGACCCGGGCGCGGACCCGGGCCCGGTGGTGCTGACCGCCAGCGCCGGCGGCCAGAGCCGGACGGCGACCGTCGAGGTCGTCGACGCGGCCGAGCCGTCGCGTGTGCTCGAGGTCCGGTTCAGCCAGACGACCGTCGCCGTGGGTAGCGAGCTGACCGGGACGGTGGTCCTCGATCTGCCCGCGCTCGCCGGCGGTGTGACCGTGGAGCTGTCGTTCGAGGGCGCCGTGCTCAGCGCGCCGGCGTCCGTCAGCGTCGATGAGGGCGAGGTCTCTGCCGAGCTCGTGGTGCTGGGCGCGGGCGCGGGCACGACGACGGTGGAGGCCGTCATCGCGGGGTTCGACCCCGTCGCCAGCCCGCAGCTCACCGTGTTCGAGGGGGCCTCCGGCGCGCTGGTGCTGAGCGAGGTGAACTTCAACCCGCCGGGCGGCGACACGAACCGCGAGTGGGTCGAGCTGTTCAACGGGAGTGACGCGACCGTCGACCTGTCGGGGTACAGCCTGGGCTGGGGTGGCACGAACTACCTGTACGGACAGCTGCAGCTGAGCGGCACGATCCCGCCGGGCGGCTGCTTCGTCGTCGGCGGCCCCACGTCCGACACGGGCAACGGCTCACCGACCTACGATCAGGCCCTGGCGTTCTCTCCCGGGATGCAGAACGGAGACCTGACGAGCAACGTGGTCGCAGACGGGGTCGCGCTGTTCGACGTTCCCAGCACGAGCATCACGGCGGCGACCGCGCCAATCGACGTCGTCATCTACGGCGGCGACACGAACACGAACAGCCTGCTCGGACCCGGTGGCGTGGTCGCGCCGGTCGACATCGGCACCCCGATCGCCGAGGGCGCGACGCTGGAGCGGTTCCAGGGGGCCTGGCGGATCGCGCCGGACCTCACCCCGGGCGTGTGCCGGGTGCTGGCGCCCTGATTCCCGCCGCCGCGCGGCGGGAATCGACACCGCGATGCATTGATTGTGCAACACGAGCCTCCTGGCGGCGACCCCCTGATGGGTACCACTCGTCACCAGGAGGTTCGTCGTGTTCGCAGCAGTCTCATCCGCCACGCTCGTGGGCGTGGAAGCACGTCCGGTCACGGTCGAGGTCGACACCGGCCCCGGCATGCAGACGTTCCAGCTGGTTGGCCTCCCGGAGGGCGCGGTCCGGGAGGCGCGCGTGCGCGTGCGCGCGGCGTTCGACAACGCGCAGCTGACGTGGCCGTCGGGGCGCCTGTCGCTGAACCTGGCGCCAGCAGACATCCGCAAGGACGGGACGCTGTTCGACCTGCCGATCGCGCTGGCGGTCCTGTGGGCGACGCGCCAGCTGAGCGGCCGGGCGATCGGGCGGCTCCGGGAGTACGTCGTGGCCGGAGAGCTCTCCCTCGAGGGCGAGCTGCGGCCGATCCGCGGCGCGCTGTCGCTGGCGCTCTGCGCCCGGGAGCAGGGGATGCGCGGCGTGATCCTGCCGCTGGGCAACGCGGAGGAGGCGGCGCTCGTGCCGGAGCTGGAGGTGATCGGGTGCGAGACGCTGCTCGACGCGTGGCGGTTCGTTCGTGGCGAGGACGGCTGCCCCGAACCGTGGGCGCGGGACGCCGCTGGCGCCGCGGGGGCAGCAGACGACTGGCCGTTCGACCTGAGCGAGGTCCGTGGGCAGCCGTTCGCACGCCGCGCGCTGGAGATCGCCGCCGCGGGCGGCCACAACCTGCTGATGGTCGGGGCGCCCGGCTCGGGCAAGACGATGCTGGCGCGACGGCTCGTGAGCGTGCTCCCGCTCATGACGTTCGAGGAGTCACTGGAGACCACGCGGGTGCACTCGGTGTGCGGCCTCACCCGCCCGGGAGCGGGGGTCACTCGGCTGCGACCGTTCCGTGCGCCGCACCACACGATCAGTGAGGTGGGGATGGTCGGCGGTGGCGCCGGCATCCCGCGGCCGGGTGAGGTGTCGCTGGCGCACAACGGGGTGCTGTTCCTCGACGAGCTGCCGGAGTTCCGGCGGACCGTCCTGGAGGTGCTGCGTCAGCCGCTGGAGGACGGCGTCGTGAACGTCGTGAGGAGCCAGGCGAGCATCACGTACCCCGCCGCGGTGACGCTGGTCGCGTCGATGAACCCGTGCCCGTGCGGCCACCTGGGGGATGTGCGGACGAGCTGTCGCTGCACGCTGCACGACGTCCAGCGCTACCGTGGGCGCATCAGCGGCCCGATCCTCGACCGCATCGACCTGCACGTCGAGGTGCCGAGCGTGCCGTACGACCAGCTGCGGGGGGACAGCGGCGGGGAGACGAGCGCGGTGGTCCGTGCGCGCGTGCAGGAGGCGCGGGACCGCCAGGCGCAGCGCCTCGCGCCGTGGCGGCTGGGCAGCAACGCGCGCATGGGCGCGCGCGAGCTGCAGGCGACGTGCGAGCTTGACGGCGCCGCGCACCGGCTGCTCGAGCGCGCCGTCAGCCAGCTGGGCATGAGCGCCCGTGCGTGGTCGCGCGTGATCAAGGTCGGGCGCACGATCGCGGACCTCGCCGGGGAGGAGCGGATCCGGGCGTGCCACGTCGCGGAGGCGATCCAGCTCCGGACGCTGGACCGCCGGCTCGACAACCTGCCGTCGTCTGCGGAGCGCTCGGTGTGCTGACGCCGGGCGCCGCGCGATGCTGCGTGGGCTGCGCGGGTGGCCTGCAACCACGAAGCGTCGCCGCCGCGCCTGGACGGTGACGTTCGTGCCGTGAAGCTCGCGCGGTGAAGCTCGCGCCGTGACGCCACGCGTCGAGAGGCCGTGGCTCCGCTCCCGGACGATCCGGACCGGGTGCGGTTGCCGTTGGGCAGCAAACACCGCGGCCCCGGGCGGAGGTCATCGGCGTTGCTGGTGGTGATAACAGTTAGTGCGACAACCATTCTTCGAGGTCGCCGCGGTCGGCGCTCAGGCCGATGGGCACGAGTCGATATCGGGTCGGGGCTGTCGTGTGTTAGACTGTTCATTCTCGCGATCTTCGTGGCCTTCGCCGGGTTGTCCCCGACGTGATCAAGTACATTGGTTCCAAGAGGCTGATCATTCCGTGGATCCAGGCGGTCGCGGAGTCGATCGGCTGCGTGCGCAGCGTGCTGGACGCGTTCAGCGGCACGGCGCGGGTGGGGCACGCGCTGAAGCGGGCGGGGTACCGCGTGGTGTCGAATGACCACAACCGGTACGCATCCGTGCTGGCGCGCTGCCTGGTGGCCGCGGACGGCCGCCGGGTCCGCGAGCCCGCTGCTGCGCTGGTCGATGAGCTGAACCGGCTCCCGGGTCGCGCCGGGTACGTGACGGAGACGTTCTGCGTCCAGAGTCGCTACTTCCAGCCGCACAACGGGGAGCGCATCGACGCGATCCGCTCGCGGATCGAGGAGCTGGCGCTGGAGGCGGACCTCGAGGCGGTGCTGTTGACGTCGCTGATGCTGGCTGCGGACCGGGTCGATTCGACGACTGGTGTGCAGATGGCGTACCTGAAGCAGTGGGCGCGCCGATCGTACGGCCAGCTCGAGCTCCGTGTGCCGCCGGTGCTCGACGACGGCCCGGCCGGCGCGTGCGTGGCGCTGGAGCTGGACGCGCTGGACGCCGTCCGGGCGGAGGAGGTCGACCTCGCGTACCTGGATCCTCCGTACAATCAACACAAGTACATTGGTAATTACCATGTGTGGGAGACCATCGCGCGCTGGGATCACCCGGAGACGTACGGGATCGCCCGCAAGCGCGTGGACTGCCGGCAGCGCCGCAGCCCGTTCAACTCGAAGCTGGCCTTCGACAGCGCGTTCCGCGAGCTGCTGGCCGCAGTGCGTGCGCGCCATGTGCTGGTGTCGTTCAGCAACGAGGGGTTCTGCACACGCGCGCGCATGGAGGAGCTGCTGGGTGGGTACGGCGAGGTCGGGGTGATGGAGATCGACTACCCGCGATACGTCGGCGCGCGGATCGGAATCCACGACAACCACGGCCGGCGCGTGGGGCGCGTGGGGCGGCTGCGCAACCGCGAGCTGCTCTACCTCGTGGGGCCCGGGTCAGCGGACATCATGCGGGCGGCGGCGGAGCGCGCTCAGGCGCAGACGCATCTGGGCGCGCCGCTGCTCGTCGAGGAGTGAGGCAGGCGAGGCCGCTCCGTCAGGTGCGCCCGGCGAGCTCGAGGCGGCGGGCACGTCGCTCCGCGCCCTGCTGGTAACGCAGGCGGGCGTCGTCGGTCGTCAGCGCGAGCTCCGGGACAAGTCGCGGACGACCGTCCGCGTCGACGGCGACGAAGGTGATGAACGCGCGCCCGGTACGCTCGACCTCGCCAGTGCTGGGGTGCTCGACCTCGACCTCGACCTCCGTCTCGACCGACGTGCGCCCCGCCCAGCAGATGCGGCCGGTGAGCCGGACGATGTCACCCAGGCGGACCGGAGCGAGGAAGTCGATGCGGTCGATGGAGGCCGTGACGACGTCGCCGCGGCAGTGGCGCTGGGCGGTGATCGCACCACAGACGTCGATCCACGACATGATCGTGCCCCCGAAGGCCGTCCCGAGGGCGTTGGTGTGCGACGGCAGCACGATCTCGTGCATGACGGTGACGGACGCTTCGGGCGGTCGGGGCGTGGTGGGCATGGCGGCTCGTGCGGTGGGCGGGCCACGCGTCGGCGCGGGGCTTCGCCTTTGGGGCGGGGCTTCGCTTTTTGGGCAGGTTCGTCGATACTGGCTGTGCAGTTGCGGCGGGCCGTGCGGGCCGTGGGGCCTGCGGCGGATCGCCGCTCCGGGTTGCCAGGGGGTGTCTATGAATTCACGCGGCGTACGTCGACCGGTTCGTGCAGCCTTCGCGTTGGCCGGGGCCGGCTCGCTGGGGACCTTCATCGCCGGGGCGCTGCGCGAGCTGCTGACGGCGATCCGAGGCCACAACGAGGCGATCGCCGATCCGGCGGCGACGGACGACGACCCGCGGCTCATCCACAGCGAGTGGGGGCAGATCGTGATCGACGCCGTCGGCGGCAGCTCCGCCGGCGCCCTCTGCGCCGGTCAGCTGGTCAAGGCGCTGTTCGAGCCCGGCTACGCCGGGGGCGCCGGGCCAACCGACGAGCCCGGCACGATCACCGGTGACTGGATCGACAAGGGCGCCTTCGACCGCCTCGCCGGCAAGGGGAACCGCGCCCACCGCTCCGGCCCTGTCGAGTCACCGGGCTGGACGCTGCTCAGCGCCGCGAAGCTGCACGACGTGGCGATGGAGGTGCTGCGCCCGAGCGTGCAGTGGTCCGATGCGCTGTCCTCGGCAGGCTGCGCGGTCGACCCCACGGGGCTCGTCGCCGTGGGCATCACGCTCACCGATCTGCTCGGCTACCACGAGCACGCGGACTTCGAGCCGGGTAGGGTGCTGGGACACCCGGACTTCGGGGCGTCGTCGCCGGAGCGCCCGCACTTCCGCGGATTCGGCGACGAGCTCGTCCGTGACCTCGGGGTGCGGCGGCACTCGGAGATCCGCCGCGTGTTCGTCGGCGGGCGGCCGGAGAGCACCGAGTTCGTGACGCGGTTCCTGCGGCTGACCCGTCGTCAGGGGCGCGGGCGGGCGGTGCCGTACGCGGACGCGGCCGAGCGGCTCGCGTCGCTCGCCGCCGCTTCTGCGGCGCTCCCCCTCGCCCTGGGACCGATGGCGCTGACCGACCGCGCCGTCGACGCGGAGTCGACCGTGCGTCGACTCTACATGGACGGCGGGGTCCTCAACAACAAGCCGATCGCGCCCGCGCTGCGCCTCGCCCGGTGGCACGACGAGCTCCGGCTGCTGTCCCGGCTGCCCGACGGGGCGACGTCGATCCCGCTCGAGGTGATCGAGGAGGAGCTCGTCTACGAGCGTGTCTGCTTCTTCCTCGACGCGTTTCCGGACCGCACCCGCGGTGAGTGGCGCAGCCCGCACCCGGACCAGGCGCTGCGCGCCGAGGCGGTGGCGCAGCTGGCGCCGGAGGCGATCCGCGAGCGCGACGCGCGCATCGACGACGCGCTGAGCTCGCCGACCCGCGGGCTGGGGGCGTTCTTCGAGTCCCTGCTCGCCAGCCTGCGCGCGCAGGACATCCGCGGGATCGCCGAGCTCAACTTCCGCGCCCGTGAGCGGGACCGCTACATCGCGCACCTGTGCACCTGCAGCCACCAGGGCAGCAGCCAGTTCGCGGTCACGGATCTCGAGCGCGCGCACGCCTACGCGGCGGTGCGCTCGACCAGCGAGGGGGCCGCGCTCGGTGAGCCGGAGGCGCTGGCCGTCGCGGACGCCGTCTGGCAGGCCGAGCGGTTCGGCGGGCTGGGCGGGCGCCGCTCGGTGACCATGATCCCGGTGTTCGCGCCCGAGAACCTCGTCGCGGTCCTCGCCGGTGAAGGCCTGTACGCGGTGGGTGGGCTGCTCGCCCGTGAGGCGCGCGTCCACGACGCGGAGGTCGGACGAGTCGTCGCCCGCCACGTCATCGACGCCCTGCGCGCGCCGGAGGACGTCCCGCGCGTCCTGCTGCCGGACGCGCCGCTGGACGTCGTGCCCCAGGACACCGCGCGGCTCGTCGAGCGGCTGAAGGTCGCAGCCGAGGCAGCGGTCCAGGGCGACGGGTCCGGGTCCGCGTTCATTCGCAGCCTGGTCGCCTTCCCGCTGCACCTCAACCCGCTCGTGCGCCTGATCAAGGCGCGGCTCGACCGGAAGGTCAGGGGGCTGCCGGAGGAATAGTCGCGTGCAGGTCCTCGCGAATGCGGGAGTCGTCGACGCGCCGCATGATGAGCAGCCCGGCGGTGAACATGAACGCCAGCATGAGCACGGACCAGGCCTTCGATCCGGTCGCGAAGCTGATCAGGCCGAAGAGGAACGGACCGATCACCGCGCTGAACCGACCGGCGACGGCGTACAGCCCGAAGAATCGGCCGGACATCTGATCCGGCACGACGCTCGCGAGGAACGCGCGGCTGGAGGCCTGGGTCGCCCCCATCGTGAAGCCCACAAGCAGACCCAGGAACGCGAAGACCCACTTGCGCAGCGGTGAAGGCGGCGGGGCGAGCTCGAGGCTGCGCAGCTCGACGGCGAGGGCGGCGGCGTGCAGCGCGCCGTCAAGACCGTTGGTCACCGCGCCGCTGCCATCGTCGCCGTCTTGCGCTGGCCGCGCCGGGCGGCCAGCGTTGAGCTCGGCGACCACCCGCGTGACCTCCGCGTCGTACGCGCGCTGAGCGTCCTGTTGCCACAGCGGCAGATCGCGCGCCGTGAGGAACGCGCTGAACGTGACCGCGACCCAGATCGACAGCGTGATGACAATGGTCCGGGCATGGCCCACCCGGTCCGCGATGAAGCCGAACAGCAGGGCCCCGGCGGCGCCGGTGAGCTGGATCGCAGCCACCAGCATGATGACCTCCTTCATCGTGTAGCCCAGCTCGTCGGTCGCGAACGGCGCTGCGAACGAGAAGATGGTGATGATGGCGTCGTTGTAGATGAAGTACGCGATCAGGAAGCGGCGCAGCCCGGGCTGCCGCCAGGCGAGCCGCAACGTCTCGACGAGGTCGTGAAGCGGCCTGCCAGTCGTGGTGCGGTTGGGCTCCTGGCGCTCCTTGACGAACAGGAACGTCGGGATCGAGAGCACCGCGAACCACGCCGCGACGATGACGGTGACCAGCGGCACGCGACCCTGGGTCGCCAGACCCATCGTGAGGATCAGGCAGGCCAACCCGCCAAAGTAGCCGAGCCCCCAGCCGATCCCGGAGATCCTTCCGGTGCGCTCCGGCGGGGCGACGCTGGGGAGCAGCGAGCCGTAGAAGACCATGCCGCCTTCGAAGCCGGCGTTGGCGATCATGAAGAAGACCATCGCGTAGACGATGGTGCCGGGCCCGGTGAATCCGAGCATGGCCGTCGCGACGACGGCGACGACCGTGTAGGCGAGCAGGAACCGCTTGCGCGCCGTGTGGGCGTCCGCGATGGCGCCAAAGAACGGGGACGTGATGGCGACGAAGGCAGCGGAGCCGCTGATGGCGATGCCCCAGAGCAGGTCGCCAAGCCCGGTCCGGTCGCTGCCCACGATCACGGCCTTGAAGTACAGGACGAAGATCGCGGTCTGCATGACCAGCGGGAACGCCGAGTTTGCGGCGTCGTAGAGAACCCAGGCAGCGATGGAGCGACGTTGAATGGGCTGCAATTTCGCTGCTGTCGAGCTCATGTTGGGTCAACTCCCCGGTCGTGTACCGCGTCCTGGCTGGCAGGGGGAGGCATAGAGGAGGTGGGCGGATCTGTCACGCAGCGCGGCGTCCGCGAGGGGCGGCCCAGGGGCCGGCGACGGCGGCGCCCCGGGACCACGCATGGCGTCCGTCGCGGCGTCGTCACGGCCGCCGCTCCGGATGGGGGAAGTGATGTGATTTCGGGTTCTTGATGTTCATTGCCGCGACATGTCGTGGCTGAACAGGCCGCGATATATCGTGGCAGGGTGCGCGGGCGACTAGTCGTTGACCGGTGCACGGGGCCGCGATAGGGCCGGGCGTACATGCTGCCGCGCGTGCGGCGGTCACACCTGCGGTGCTGCGCAGGGTGCGTTGCGGAGTAGAGACGATGGGACGGGTAGCGAAGGTCCTCAAGCGCTGGTCCACCGACCAGCTCATCACGGGGATCGAGTTTCAGGACTGGTTCCAGATGCTGGCGAAGAACGGGTACAAGGTGGACCCGACGTACCTGCACCGGGCCGCCTGGATCACGGGCTGGAGCATGCCGGCGGCGGTGTTCGGCCGGATGGAGGACGCGCTGTACGGGCGCCAGCTGGCGGCGATGGAGGTCGATCCGGAGCCGCTGTTCCTGCTGGGCCACTGGCGCAGCGGTACGACGCACCTGCACAACTGCATCGGTCGCGACCCGAACCACACGTTCCCGACGGTCTTCCAGGTCGTCTTCCCGACGTGCTTCCTGTCGACCGAGAAGTTCCTGCCTGACCTGACGGGCAACCTGCTGGGCGAGACGCGCACCTACGACAACGTCAAGCAGGGGTGGCACGAGGCAGCGGAGGACGAGATCGCGCTGGCGAAGCTGCACGGCCTGTCGCCGTACATCAGCTTCATGTTCCCGGAGAACGCGGCGCGCTACGAGCGCTACGTCGACTTCGACGAGGCCAGCGAGGCAGAGCGCCGCAAGTGGAAGGACACCTTCATGTACTTCCTGAAGAAGGTGATGCTCTCCGCAGGCGGCAAGCGCGTCATCATCAAGTCGTGCACGCACTCGGCGCGCATCCCGCTGCTGCTCGACATGTTCCCGAACGCCAAGTTCGTGCACATCCACCGCAACCCCTACGAGGTCTTCTCCTCCACGCTGCACATGCGCAGCCACACCGACTGGGAGAACTTCTTCCAGGTGCCCGAGGAGAACTACGAAGGGCAGCGCATGGAGCAGACGGCGATCACCGGCCAGCGCATCTACGAGCGCCTGATCGGTGACCGGCACCTGATCCCCGAGCAGAACTTCTACGAGGTCGCCTACGACGACTTCGCCGGCAACGAGCTCGAACACCTCGACGCCATCTACCGCAAGTTCAACCTGCCCGACCGCGAGGCCTACCTCGAGTCCATCTCGGAATACCTCGCCAGCCTCAAGGGCTACCAACGCAACAAGCTCAAGATCGATGAAGACCTCAAGGAGCTGGTCTACGACCGCTGGCGCCTCGTCTTCGATACGTTCGGCTACCCGAGGGACTACCCGTGACTGACTACAAGGCATTGATTCAGGAGCACATCTCCTCGGCATCGCACCTGAGCAAGCGGCACGTGCACCCGCGCCTGCTGAGCCTGTTCGAGGTCGGGGGGATGAACACCGCGTTCACCCGTGGCAAGGACGTCTACCTGTTCGACAGCCAGGGGCGCCGCTACCTCGACTTCCTGGCCGGCGGCGGCGTCTACTTCATCGGACGCAACCACCCCGAGGTGAACAGCGCGATGCAGGCCGTCATCGAGTCGGACCTGCCCAACCTGTGCGTCGTCAACGCGTCGGTGCTCGGCGGCCTGCTGGCCGAGCGCCTGCTCGAGCTCGCCGGCCCGCACCTCACCAAGGTGCTGTACGCGAACTCCGGCACCGAGGCGACCGACGTCGCCGTGCGCTTCGCCCGCGTCGCGACCGGCCGCCGCCGCTACCTCTACCTCGAGGGCGCCTTCCACGGCCGCTCCTACGCCGCGATCTCCATGTGCGGCTTCGAGGCGCTGCGTGAGCGTCAGGAACCCCTGATGCCCACCTGCACCCCGATCCCGCCCAACGACATCGCCGCCCTGCGCCGTGAGCTGCGCCGCGGTGACGTCGCCGGCTTCATCTTCGAGCCCGTCCAGGGCATGACCACCACCGTGCTCGACCCCGGCTACCTGCGCGAAGCCCGCACGCTGTGCGACGAGTACGGCACGCTCATGATCGCTGACGAGGTCCAGACCGGCCTCGGCCGCTGCGGCAGCTGGTTCGCCTGCCAGGCCGCCGGCGTCCGCGCAGACATGGTCACCGTCTCCAAGACCCTCTCCGGCGGCGCCGTCCCCGTCAGCGCCGTCATGATGACCGAGAACGTCTACGAGAGCGTCTACTCGAAGTTCACCGCCGGCCCGATCTACTTCTCCACCTTCGCCGAGAACAACCTCGCCATGGCCGCTGGCCTCGCGACCCTGAAGGTCCTCAAGGACATCGACGCGCCGCGCCGCTCCGAGGAGATCGCCAGGAAGCTCAACGAAGGCATCGCGCGCCTCGCGGCCCACTATGACGTCATCGAGAAGGTCAAGGGCAAGGGCCTGATGATGTCCATCTACTTCCGCGAGTCGCAACAGGTGGGCCTCAGGATCCAGCAGAAGATCATGAACGGCTTCGACACCGGCTCCTTCGCGGCCGCCGTCAACGTCGAGATGTACGCCCGGCAGCGCATCGTCGTCCAGATCCCGGGGCCCGGCATCAACGCCATCAAGATCCTCCCGCCGATCGTCACCACCGACGCGGACATCGAGTACTTCCTCGCCGCGTTCGAGGACGCGCTGGCCACGCTCTACCGCTCCGCGACCGGCCCCGCCAGCACCCTCGGGCGTGGCGTGCTCGCCCAGGCCAGCAAGGTCGTCGGCGGCGTCCTGCCCAAGGAGCTCACCCAGGCCATCGGCAACGCCGTCTCCGGCGGCGGCGCAGCCTCCGGCAGCGCTGCACCGGCGCGACCCGAGCACGGCGCCCGCCACTTCGAGCGGCCCGCTGACGCCCCCCCCGCCGAGCGCCTCTTCCAGCGCCCCTCCGTCGGCGCCTACGCCGACGATCCCGAGCACATCCCGGCCGACGTCGCCATGCACACCCTCCTGCAGGCCGACGCCAACGCCGCCGCAGGCGAGTGACCCGAATGCGCATTTTGCCCCTTCCCCTCGGGCGAAACTCGCGCTAGGACACGCACCCCCTATCGACCCACGCGCCGAGCACCAGCACGGCGATGACCTCTTCAGGAGTCCATCATGGCAACCAAGCGCCCCGCCAAGCTCGCCATCGGCAAGAAGGGTGGCCCCAAGACCCCGCTCTGCCCCGAGACCGGCAAGCCGATGACCGCCGTCAAGGTCCTCCGCAACAACGGCCCCTCCGGCATGCACTGGCTCGTGATCGAGGACTTCAAGGGAGCCCCGGACGACGAACGCCGGATGCGCCCCATCCGCTGACCAGCGGACGAGCGCGACGAGCGCTCGGCACCACGACGGGCACGGACCGCTACGAAGCGGCCCGTGCCCGTCGTGCGTTCGCCCCATCGCCGCCCCGTAGCGGCCACGCCTGCGCCCTTGCGGGGCTCACCGGATCCGCGCCCGACGCTGCCCGTCCGCTCCGCACGGGCAGCCGCCGGCGCGGTGGCGCCCCCGCACGATATCGCGTACATTCCTCCCCCAACCGATTCGGTCCCCGGGGGGCCATGAGTGGGTGCCGCACGTCGCGACGCGACCGCGGCGCCAAGCGATGGAGATGTGCGCATGAACGCGCGAGCTTTCGGAGCCTTCGGGCTCGCTGCAGCACTGGCCACCGGCCTCATGAGCGCCGGCTGTGGAGACGGCGGCGCGGATGACCCCGTTGACGCCGGCCCCGACGCGCCGCCGGTCGATCCCATCGAGGGCGACGAGTTCACGCAGATCGAGCGGACCGACGACGGCCCTGGCGCGGGCACCGACGGGCCCGACCCGGCCACCGCGCTGGGCACCCGGGCGCGTCTCGGGCGCTACCGCGGCGGCGCAGCGCTCATCACCGGCCCTGAGGCGCGCTGCCGGCAGGGTGACTGGATCCTCCAGAACCCTCACCTGACCGCCTGCATCTCCGACGGCGAGCCGACCGACCAGATGCTCTTCACCGCCGGCCGCATCATCGACCTCGTCCCGACCAGCGACCCGACGGGCGATGTCCTTGACTTCATCGGGCCGGCGCTTGGTCTGCTCGAGGCTGGCATGGATGAGCTGGTGATCGTCCGCGACGGCTCCGACGGCGGCCCCGCGGTGCTGCGGTCCATCGGCGTCGATCTCCCGCTCAAGCTGCTCGTGGGCAGCCTGGGCACGTCGATCCTCACGCCGCCCATCCAGGTCATCGTCGAGACCGAGTTCCGTCTCGAGCCTGACGCGACCGCGATCGAGGTCGTCACCTGGGCCCGGCTCGTCGGGACCCGGCGTGCCGCGCTGTCGATCGGGGACATCGCCTTCCCCGGAGACCTCACGCTGCTCTGGACGTGGCCGCGCGGGTTCGGCAGCCCCGGCGCCGGCCGCGCGCTCGATTGGTACGCGTTCGTCGGTCGCGAGCGCTCGTACGGCGTCTGGGCTGAGCGCCTCGTGACGCCGCCGCTCGACCCGAGCCTGCTGTCCGACTCCATCTTCAGCGCCTCGGCGTTGACCGGGCAGCTGGGCAATCAGTTCGAGGCCGCGGTCCGCCGTTGGGTCACGGTCGGTGACGGGACCACCACCTCGCTGCGTGAGGCCCTCGCCGACGTCATTCCGGACGAGGACCGCGTGACCGTGACGATCGCCGGCGAGACGCACGCCGGCTGGCCGGGAGGCCGCTGGGCGATCTTCGACGCAGACTCGGGCGAGGCGATCGACATCATCCGCGTCGACGGGACCGTGAACGTCTCCCTGCCGCAGGGCTCGCTGCGCGCCGAGCTCATCGATGGCTACTGGGGTGAGCTCGTCGAGGTCCTGTTCGACGTGCCCGCCGCTGCGCCCGTGGACTTCCCGGCGCAGGACGCCATCCCGGTCACGCTGAGCTGCCGTCGCGGCGACGCCGGATCGATCGCACCCGCCTGCCGCGTCGACACCAGCGGGATCATCACCGGCACGACCTTCCTGCGCAGCGGCACGACGCTGCCGCTGCCGCGCGGGTTCACCGGGACCGTGCGCCTCAGCCTGGGTGAGGCGTGGACCACCGAGACCCTCTCGATCGATGACCTCCAGGCACCGTCGACCGACACCGTCACCCTCGAACGCACGCTCGAGGCGACCGGCTGGGTCGCCGGGGACATGCACCAGCACGCGATGCGCAGCGCGGACAGCACGGTGCCCAGCGCGGACCGGGTGCTCGCGAACCTCGCAGCTGGCCTGGAGTTCCTCGCGCCAAGCGACCACGACGTCGTCGAGAACTACCCTGCGGTCCTCGAGGCGATGGGCCTCACGGGCGCCATCCACGTCTACCAGGGCGTCGAGATCTCCCCGGTCCGCGGGCACATCAACACCTTCCCGATGACCTACGGCCCCAGCAACGCCGGCGGGGCACCGGCGCTCGCGGTCCGGGAGGGCGCCAACGAGCGCAGCACCCGCCAGCGCGACACCAACGAGCTGCTCGCCGAGGCGCGGGCCCTCGGCGCCCGCGTCGCCCAGATCAACCACGGCCGCGCCGAGACCTCCTCGCTCTTCGACTGGGTGGACTACGACCCCGTCACCGGCGACCCGCGCCGCAACCTCGCCGACATGCCCGAGCAGTTCGAGGCGATGGAGATCTACAACAACGCCTCGGCTGTCTGCCTCCTCATGCGCGACTGGTTCAGCTTCCTGCGGCGCGGCCAGCGCGTCGTCGGGTTCGGCAACTCGGATACGCACAACCTCGGGACACCCTCCGGCTGGCCGCGCAACTACGTGCACATCGGCACCGCGCCGCTGTCGAGCACGTCGCTCACCAACGCCATCCTCGCCGGGCGTGTCACCGTCTCCGGCGGCCTGATGATCGATCACGGCGGCGCCTTCCTGCCCGGGGACACCGTGACCGTGCCCAACGGCACGACCAGCTTCCCGGTGCCCGTCCGCGTGCGCTCGCCCGAGTGGGCGAAGGCGGACACGCTGATCGTCTACGTCAACGGCGTCGAGCAGGTGCGCATCGACCTGAGCGACGACACCGAGCTCGAGGACCTCGTCGACTTCGACGAGGACGTGGACGTCACGATCTCCGGCGACTCGTTCGTCGTCGTGTTCGCCTACAGCAACACCACGATGGGCGTCGTCACGCCGGGCCGCCGCGCGTTCGGGTTCACGAACCCGGTGTTCATCGACGTCGGCAACAACGGCTGGACGCCGCCGGGTGTCGCCGCCGCGGCTGACGTCCCCCTCCCCGCGGGCATCCCGTTCTGCCCGACCGTCGCCCCGACCCTCGGGCCGCTCCCGCGTCACCTGCACGCGGACGAGTACGAGGCGATGATCCGTGACGCCTGGTCAGGCCACGAGGACCACAACCACGGTCACTGACGGGGCCGTCGGTGCGGCGCCGCGCGACCTGCAGGAGAGCCGCTCGCGCCCCCCGCGGACCGGCGGTGTCGGGCGCAGGGGCGGCAGCCCCGGAGCACCCCCCGGGCCCCTCGTCGTGGCTGGCACGATCGGCCTCCGGGCAGACCGGAAAGCCTTGACGCTGGACCATCTCCCTTTATGTTCGGCACCTGAGCCCTGACTACCGTACCGCCAGACACGGAGACGACGCCATCCTCCCCAGGGTGGCGTTCGCTCAGGCGGACGGGCGCTGAAACCAGACGGTTGTTCACCACCCCCTGTCGCGCCCGCACCAGTTCTGGCAGCGTGGCGCGTCCGCACTTCACGAGTCGTACGGCATGAACTTTGACTTCGGGGTCAACCAGGCCCTCGTTGAGGACCAGTATCGACGGTTTCTCGACAACCCGGAAAGCGTCTCGGCCGAGTGGCGCGAGTTCTTCCGGAAGCTCAACGAATCCAGCCGGCAGGTCCTGCAGGACCTCTCCTCCGCCGTCCCCGTGGTCTCGGGCGACGGCGCCGACTCGTCGCGGGCCATCCAGGCACACTCCTACTCCGAGGTCGCCTGGAACCTCTCCCGCATGATCAGCCGCTTCCGCTCCCGGGGGCACTACTACGCCCAGATCGACCCGCTCGGCCTCGAGAACGAGACCGACGCGTCGGAGCTCGAGCCGTCGCACTTCAACATCGGTGAGGACGACCTCGACCTGGTCCTGCCGTCAGAGACGAGCCTCGCGCGCTACAAGAACGCGACCGTGCGCCAGATCATCGAGCACATGCGCCGCAGCTACTGCGGCAACGTGGGCTTCGAGATCATGCACGTCGAGAACGAGGACGAGATGCAGTGGCTGCTCGATCGCATCGAGTCGCCCGAGCAGGAGCAGTTCAACGCCGACGACGCCCGCGCGATCCTCGAGCAGCTCACCGACGCCCAGGAGCTGGAGCGCTTCCTGCACCAGCAGTACATCGGCGCCAAGCGGTTCAGCCTCGAGGGGCTCGAGGCCGTCATCCCGATGCTCCACCGCTTCCTCGACCTCGCCGGCGACGCAGGCGTGCGCGAGTCGGTCATCGGCATGGCCCACCGCGGCCGCCTCAACGTGCTCGTCAACATCCTGCGCAAGGGCTTCGCCGACCTCTTCACCGAGTTCGACGACCGCGACTCCGTTGACCTCATCGGCCGCGGCGACGTGAAGTACCACATGGGCTACCTGTCGTGGCGCAAGAGCCCGGCCGGCAAGGAGGTCCGCGTCTCCCTCTGCTTCAACCCGAGCCACCTCGAGTTCGTCGACCCCGTCGTCGTCGGCCGCTGTCGGGCTCGCATGGACCGCCGCGAGGACACCGTCGGCTCGACCGTGCTCCCCGTCATGATCCACGGCGACAGCGCCTTCATGGGCCAGGGCGTCGTCTTCGAGACGCTCAACCTCGCCGAGCTCGACGCCTACCGCACCGGCGGCTCCGTCCACATCGTCCTCAACAACCAGGTCGGCTTCACGACCTCCCCGCACGCGGCGCGCTCCAGCCGCTACGCCTCGGATGTCGTCCGCTTCCTCCGTGTGCCCGTCTTCCACGTCAACGCGGACGACGTCTACGCCGTCATGCGCGTCACGAGACTCGCCTTCGAGTACCGCCAGCGCTTCAACCGCGACGTCTGCATCGACCTCGTCGGCTACCGCAAGTACGGCCACAACGAAGGCGACGAGCCCCGCTTCACCCAGCCCATCATGTACCGCGCCATCGACAACCGCGACAGCGTCCGGGAGTCCTTCGCGCAGAGCCTCGTCCAACAACGGGTCCTGACCGAGGCTGACACCCAGCAGATGGTCGCCGACCGGCGCGCCGCCATGGTCCAGGCCCACTCCGAGGCCCAACAGCGCCGCAACGAGATGCAGGCGCTCGATGACCCCACCTGGGCCGGCTACGTCGGCGGACCCGAGGCCGACGTCGACGACGTCGACACCAGCGTCCCCGAGGACCGACTCCGCAGCATCCTCACCACCATCACCACCATCGACGACGACGTCCAGCCGCACGACAAGGTCGCGAAGCTCTACGAACAGCGCGCCGCCAGCTTCGAGCCCGGCAACGACGTCGACTGGGGCACCGCGGAGGTCCTCGCCTTCGCCTCGCTCATCAACGAGGGCTACCACGTCCGCATCACCGGACAGGACAGCCGCCGCGGCACCTTCGCCCACCGTCACTCCTACGTCGTCGACAGCCGCACCAACCGCGCCGTCTCCCCCCTGCAGAAGGCCGCTGACCGCGGCGGCTGGTTCGAAGCCTACGACAGCTCCCTCTCCGAGGCCGCCGTCCTGGGCTTCGAGTACGGCTACAGCCTCGAAGCACCCGCAGGACTCACCGTCTGGGAAGCCCAGTTCGGCGACTTCGCCAACGGCGCCCAGGTCATCATCGACCAGTTCATCTCCTCCGGCGAAGACAAGTGGCAGTCCCTCACCGGGCTCGTCATGCTGCTCCCCCACGGCTTCGAAGGCATGGGGCCCGAGCACTCCTACGCGCGACTCGGCCGCTTCCTCCAGCTGTGCGCCGAGGACAACATGCAGGTCTGCGACTGCACCACCCCGGCGCAGTACTTCCACCTGCTCCGCCGGCAGGTCATCCGGCCATGGCGCAAGCCCCTCGTCGTCATGACCCCCAAGAGCCTGCTGCGCTCCCGCGAGTGCCGCAGCAGCCTCGAGGACCTCACCAGCGGCGCCTTCCAGCGCATCATCCCCGACGTCAGCGGCACCGACCCCGACCGCGTCCGCCGGGTCCTGCTCTGCTCCGGCCGCATCTACTACGACCTCGCCCGCGCCCGCCAGGAGCGCAGCGCTGACGACGTCCACATCATCCGGCTCGAGCAGCTCTACCCCCTCCACGGCCAGGAGCTCGCCGACGTGCTCTCGCCCTACGGCCCCGGCACCCAGCTGATGTGGGTCCAGGACGAACCCTGGAACATGGGCGCCTGGTACTTCATCAAGGTCCGCCTCCAGGCCATCTTCGGGGACTCGCTGCCCATCAAGTGCGTCTCCCGCGCCGAGTCCGCGAGCCCCGCCACCGGCTCCGGCTACGCGCACCGCCTCGAGAACAAGGCGCTCATGGACGCCGCCTTCTCACGCTGACAGCCCCCGCGAGGGCGGGCTGGCACGACGGGCTCGACGAGCCCACGTCACGACCAGCAGGCCCGCCTCTTGCGCGCTGCTGTCCGGCCGCCCTGATCAGCCTCCCGTGTCCTGGCCGGCGTCGCGAGGTCGGCGTCGCGAGGTCGGCGTCACGAGGTCGGCGTCACGAGGTCTGCGTCGCGAGGTCTGCGTCGCGAGGCAGCCCACGCGAACTCGCCCCCGCGAGCTCGACGCTGCGCCCCCGGCAGTCGCTGCGCTCCGCCGGGCAGGCCCTCGCGCCTGCGTCAGTTCAGCCCGTGCGGCTGAGTCAGCGCGAACTCCGGCACCACCACCTGGAACGGCGCCCCGCTGTCACGCACCATCGTGTAGTGACCCTTCATCGTCCCGAACGGTGTCGTCAGCGGGCAGCCGCTCGTGTACCGATGGACCTCACCGGGCTCCAGCCGCGGCGTCTGCCCGACCACGCCCGGACCCTCCACCACCTGCTCCCGCCCCTCGGCATCCGTGATCACCCATCGACGCCGGACCAGTCGAGCCGCAAGCGGCGACTCGTTCGTGATCTCGATCTGATACACGAAGAACCACTGCCCCTGCGGCGGCGACGAGTGCTCCGGCGCGTACCGCACCTCCACCTGCACCCGGATCCCTTCCGTCGTCTCGCTGTACACCAACCGACACCTCACGAGCTCTGCCATGTACGACGGCAACCATTCGCCAGCCAACGACCCGGCCACCATGCTGGCCAACCGCATCCGCAAGAACATGCGGCGGCTCAAGCCGTGGCTCGGCCGGAACCAGATTCACGCGTTTCGTCTCTACGACCGCGACATCCCCGAGGTGCCGCTCTCCATCGATCGCTACGAGGACCATCTGGTCATCTTCCGCTGGAAACGCAACGACGACGACCGCTACGACGACGCCTGGCTCGAACGCGCCCTCACCGGGGCCAGCGAGGCGACCGGCGTCCCGCGCGACAACATCCACGTGAAGACCCGCGAGCGCCAGCGCGGCGCCAGCCAGTACACCCGCGATGACGACGCTGGCGTCGAGGTCATCGTCCGCGAGGGCGGCCTCCGCTTCATCGTCAACCTGAGCGACTACCTCGACACCGGGCTCTTCCTCGACCTCCGCCGCGGCCGGCAGCTCGTCCGTGAGGAGTCCCGGGGACGGGATGTCCTCAACCTCTTCGCCTACACCGGCGCCTTCTCCGTGCACGCCGCCGCCGGCGGCGCCACCTCCACGACCACCGTGGACCTCTCCAACCGCTACACGTCCTGGGCGCGCCGCAACCTCGAGCTCAACGGCTTCACCGGACCGCAGCACCGCCTCGTCCGCGCGGACGTCAACGCCTTCCTGAGCCGAGCCATCCAGGCGAACGAACGCTGGGACCTCGCCATCGTCGACCCACCCACCTTCTCCAACTCCGCCGCCATGGACGAGCATTTCGATGTCCAGGCGCACCACGTCGACCTGCTCCACGCCGTCCGCCGCGTGATCCGGCCCGGCGGCGCGATCTGGTTCTCCACCAACTACCGCCGCTTCCAGCTCGACGAACCGGCCCTCGCGCCCCTCCGCGCTGTCGAGCGCACCGACGACACCCGCGCCTTCGACTTCACCCGCGACGGCCAGCACCGCAGCTGGCGCCTCGAGGTCCCCGCCTGAGCCCCGCCACCGGAACCGCCGCCCCGCCCACCCCCTTGCGCCCAACCTCCGACTGCGCCATGACATCCGGGTGACGAAACGATGACGCCAGGGGGTGATGGTGGCCACGAGCTCGAACGGAAACCCGAACCGCACCACAACGACCCGCGCGCCGCGGCGGCGGCGGGCTTGCGCCCCGCGGTCAGCCGCGCTCGATGGGCGGCGCCGCACGGGCGCGCTCGCCACGCTGTGCCTCGGTCTTCTGACCCTCCTCGCCGTGGCCTGCGGCGACGACGCCCCCCCGGCTGATGATGGGCCGCAGCGCTGCAACGGACACGAGGAGCTCTGCGACCGCCCGTTCAACGAGGTCGTCTTCGCGATGACCCACAACTCCATGAGCAACGCTCAGGAGCGCTGGCTCGCACCCAACCAGAACCTCCCCATCGAGCGACAGCTCGAGGACGGGATCCGCGGCCTGATGCTCGACACCTACGAGGAGCGCGGGCAGCTGCTGCTCTGCCACAGCTTCTGCAGCATCGGCAGCCGGGACCTCGTCGACGCCCTCACCGGCATCCGGCAGTTCCTCGACGACAACCCGGACGAGGTCATCGCCATCATCTTCCAGGACGCGATCACCTCCGCGCAGACCGAGCAGGCGTTCGAGGACTCCGGGCTCATCCGCTACGTCTACACCCACGACCCGGACGCTGGCTGGCCCACGCTCCGGCAGATGATCGCCGACGACACGCGCGTCTTCTCGTCCGCCGAGTCCCGCGGCCCGCCTCCTGCCTGGTACCACCACGCCTGGGACCTCGTGCAGGACAACCCGTACACCTACCGCTTCGTCGAGGACTTCTCGTGCACGCGCAACCGGGGAGGCGCGAGCAACCCGCTCATGCTCGTCAACCACTGGCTGCAACGTCCGCTGCCCATGCCGGAGTACGCCGAGGAGGCCAACGAGTACGAGGTGCTCATGGAGCATGTGCTGCGATGCGAGGAGGAGCGAGGGCAGCGGGTGAACTTCGTGGGCATCGACTTTCACGACATCGGCGATGTGCTGGAGGTCGTCGACGTGCTCAACGGCGTGCGTGAGCCGCGGCCTTGAGCTGCACCCGCGAGCGGGGACGGCTTTTGTTGAGCGAACGCTCACTTTGTGCTGAAGCGGGCTCATGAGCCGGCGCGGCGAGGCGCCGACCGCGACCGCGTCGCGAGACCTGCATCGGAGAGCACCATGAGCGAGGACCTTCAGGCACCTGCCTCCGCGCTGCCTCGGCAGCCGTCGATCTACCGTCCGGACCTGTTCGCCGGCCGCACGGCGTTCGTGACCGGGGGAGGCACGGGCATCGGTCTGGCGATCGCGGCAGAGCTGCGTCTGCTCGGGGCGAACGTCGTGATCGGCAGCCGCCGCGTCGAGAAGCTCGAGCGTGGCATGGAGACGCTGCGTCAGATCGATGCGCCGGGTGAGTTGGAGCTGCACGCCTGCAACATCCGCGACGAGGAGTCGATCGCCGCGGCGGTCGACTTCGCGGCGAAGCGGTTCGGCGTCGTGGATTTCCTCGTCAACAACGGTGGCGGCCAGTTCCCGTCGCCGGCGATCGCGATCGCGCGCAAGGGCTGGGACGCGGTCATCGAGACGAACCTGACCGGGACCTTCCTGATGTCGCAGGCGATGACCCAGCGCGTCTTCCTGCAGCAGGGGCACGGGACGATCGTCAACATCATCGCCCAGATGTGGAACGGGTTCCCGATGATGGCCCACACCGGGGCGGCACGCTCGGGTGTCGACAACCTCACGAAGACCCTGGCGCTGGAGTGGGCGCCCATGGGCGTCCGGGTGAACGCGGTCGCGCCGGGGGTGATCCTCTCGAGCGGCATCGACAACTACACGCCGGAGAATCGGAAGTTCTTCTTCGACTCCGTCCCGCACATCCCGGCCGGGCGGCTGGGGACGCCCCGTGAGATCGCCGCGGCGACGCTGTTCCTGCTGTCGCCGGCGGCCGGGTTCATCACCGGCACGACGATCCGCGTCGACGGCGGGGAGACGCTCTACGGGCACGCGGCTGCGCAGCAGCTCAAGGCGATGGTCAGCAACAAGGCGACCGAGAGCTACGAGTAGGGCAGGGCGGGCGGCGCTCGAGGCGGCGAGCCCGGGCGGGCGTCGCCACGCGGGGGGAGCTCGGGTGGACGCCGTGGCGGTCACCCGCGAAGGTGCCTCGCGCAGCGAATGGGGATCAGCGCCGGAGGGCGCGCAGGGCGCCGCGTCAGGCGGCGAACGAGGATCTGCGCCGGGCTGTGCGTGGGGCTGTGCGCGGGGATCCACGGCCGTCGCCCGCTGCCTGGGCGACGGCTCCACGTGGGGGCGTGGGACGGGGTTGTCACCTGCCCGTCACGGCCCAAAGGGGGTTGCGAAAACGAGTCATCGGTGCTTGACCTGCCGCCCTGTGAACCCGGGTATAGACTGCGCCCCAGGTCGTCGGGGCGCACGCAGGAGAAAACGCATCATGTCGCAACGTCTCAGCCTCGAGCAGTACGGCATCTCGGTCAGTGAAGTGATCCGGAACGCGGCGCCTGCGCGCCTGTACGAGATGGCGCTCGCGTGGGACAAGGGCTCCGCGATCGCCGACAACGGAGCGCTGATCGCGATGTCCGGGTCGAAGACCGGCCGCTCCCCGAAGGACAAACGCATCGTCCAGCACCCGGACTCCAGCCAGAACATCTGGTGGGGGAACGTGAACATCCCGGTCGATGAGCAGACCTTCGACAAGAACCGGGAGCGCGCGGTCGACTACCTCAACAGCCTCGACCGCATCTTCGTCTTCGACGGCTTCGCCGGCTGGGACCCGGACCACCAGATCAAGGTCCGGATCGTCTGCGAGCGCCCGTACCACGCGCTCTTCATGCACAACATGCTGATCCGGCCTACCCCGGAGCAGCTCGAGTCCTTCGGTGAGCCGCACTACGTCGTCTTCAACGCCGGCCACTTCCCCGCCAACTCCCGCACCCAGGGCATGACGTCGAAGACCTCCGTCAGCCTCTCCTTCGAGCGCGGCGAGTTCGTCATCCTGGGGACCGAGTACGCCGGCGAGATGAAGAAGGGCGTCTTCACGATCATGAACTACCTGATGCCCCGCAAGGGTGTGCTCTCGATGCACTGCTCGGCGAACGAGGGCGACCAGGGTGACGTGTCGGTCTTCTTCGGTCTCTCGGGTACGGGCAAGACGACGCTGTCGGCGGATCCCCGCCGCGCGCTCATCGGCGACGACGAGCACTGCTGGACGGACACCGGCGTGTTCAACATCGAGGGCGGCTGCTACGCGAAGGTCATCAACCTGACCCGTGAGCAGGAGCCGGAGATCTTCGACGCGATCCGGTTCGGCGCGGTGCTCGAGAACGTGGTCTACGACCGCGACTCCCGCTCGATCGACTACACGAACACGTCGATCACCGAGAACACCCGCGGGGCCTACCCGATCGAGTTCATCCCGAACGCCAAGCTGCCGTGCCTGGGCGGTCACCCGAAGAACCTCATCTTCCTGACCTGCGACGCGTTCAGCGTCCTGCCCCCGGTCGCTCGTCTGACCCCTGAGCAGGTGATGTACCACTTCATCAGCGGCTACACCGCGAAGGTGGCCGGCACGGAGATGGGCATCACGGAGCCGACGGCGACGTTCAGCGCCTGCTTTGGCGCTCCGTTCCTCGTGTGGCACCCGACGAAGTACGCCGAGCTGCTCGCCGACAAGATGCGCCAGCATCAGGTCAACGCCTGGCTGGTCAACACCGGCTGGTCCGGCGGCCCGAACGGCATCGGCGCGCGCATCAAGCTGCGCTACACCCGCGCGATCATCGACGCGATCCACGACGGCTCGCTCGAGCGCGCGTCGTACGTCGAGGACCCCGTCTTCGGGCTGTCGATGCCCACGAGCTGCCCGAACGTGCCGGACGAGATCCTCAACCCGCGCAACACGTGGCCCAACGCCACGGACTACGACGCGATGGCGCTCAAGCTCGCGAAGCTGTTCCACGACAACTTCAAGGCGTACGCGGATCAGGCCAGCGAGGCGATCCGCTCCGCCGCGCCCCGCATCTGACGCACCCCGCATCTGACGCGCGCGGCGTATTCGCGAAGAGATCCCGAGCCCGGTCGAGTCCCCACACGAAGGGGCCGGCCGGGCTCGGTCGTTCTCAGGGCAGCGTGGCGCGTGCCGGGCTCGGGGGCGCGCCGCGCGTTCAGGCGTTGGCTGCGGCGTTGAGCGAGGTCATCGAGACGGGCCGTGGCGTCACGTTGGGCAGCGCCTGGATGACGAAGGTGAAGCCCTCCGCCTCGAGGTCCCGCATGATCGCCTCGTCGCGGTCGTCGAGCAGGACGTTCGCGGCGAGCCGTCGGCCGTTGTCGCGCTGGTGTGTGACGATGGTGATGCGTCGCGGCGTGAGCCCGAAGTCCACGGCCTCGCGCAGCTCGTCGAGGGTGGACAGCAGCACGATGGCGCGCGGCTGTGCGTCACCGGAGGCGCTCTCCGCGGCGAGCGCGGCGATGTGCGCCGGCGTGAGCTCGAGCACGGGCACGGTTCGCTGAAGCAGCGCTCCGTCGTCGTCGTCGGGGCTCAGGTTCGTCAGCCAGATGGCGTCAGCGTCCAGGTGGGGGATCCAGAGCTCCTCGGTCTGCCGCGAGAGGCCGCGGTGATCGATGTGAACCCATAAATGCTCGTCCATGACGGCTTAATCCTTTCCTCGCCAGCGGTGTTGTTCACGGTGAGCGACGATGGGTCTCCATCGGTCGCGTTCCAGGGTCTTGGCCAGGTCGGTAGCGATGGCGACCGAGCGGTGTTGTCCACCGGTGCATCCGATCGCGATCGTGAGGTAGGTCTTACCTGAAGCCTCGTAGCGGGGCAGCAAAAACCGCAACAGGTCGCTGAGCATCGTGCGGAAGGCGATGGCGTCGTCCTGGTCGAGCACGTAGCGCTGGACGTCGTGGTCGAGTCCGGAGCGGTCCTTGAGGTCGGGTTGGAAGAAGGGGTTGTCGAGGAAGCGGACGTCGAAGACGAGGTCAGCCTCGGGGGTGATGCCGTGCTTGAAGCCGAACGAGACGATGCGGATGCTCATGCGCTGGTCGGACTCGTCGCCGAACTGGTCGCGGATCCGCTGCTTGAGCTCGTTGACGTTGAGCCGGGTGGTGTCGATGACGGCGTCGGCGCGTTCGCGCAGGGCTTCGAGCAGCTGGCGCTCGCGATCGATGGCGTCGGTCAGCGGTCCGGCGCCGGCGTCGATGGGGTGTCGTCGTCGCGTGGCGCTGAAGCGCTGGACGAGCACGTCGTCCTGGGCGTCGATGTAGACGACCTGGACGGAGGCGCCGCCCTCCCGCAGGCGGTCGACGACCTCGCCGGCCTCGCGGATGAACGTGCGCTCACGGGCATCGACACCCACGGCGACGCGTTCGATGGGCTCCTGCCCGCCGGCCAGCTCCAGCACCTTGGGGAGCAGCACGACGGGCAGGTTGTCCATGCAGAACCAGCCCAGGTCCTCGAAGGCGTTGAGGACGGTCGACTTGCCGGAGCCGGACAGGCCGGTGATGATGACGACGCCGGTCACGAGGAGGTCAGCTGTCCTGCGGCGGCTCGGCGTCGATCAGGCCGTAGCCGCCGTCGTGCCGGCGGTGGATGATGTTGATGCGCTCGGACTCGGAGTTCGTGAAGACGAAGAACTCGGCGCCGCGCAGCCCGAGCTGCAGCACCGCCTCCTCGGCGGTCATGTACGGGGCGACGTAGGTCTCGTGCTTGACGACCGTCACGGGCGTGGGCGCCGCGGCGTCCTGCTCCTCTGCCGCCTCGACGGGCGGCTCGGTCGGGGCGCTCGGCGCGAGCACACCCATGGTGAAGCGGCGCTCGCGGCCGTTGGGCTTGTGGGAGCGGAACCGGTCCTTGACCCGCCGGAGCTGGCGGTCGAGCTTGTCGAGCGCGAGGTCGACGGACGAGTACATGTTCTCGCTGCGCTCGACGGCCTTCACGGTCCAGCCGTTGATGGTGATCGTGAAGTTGGCGATGTGCCAGAAGCGTTCCACCGAGAACACCACCTGGCTCTGCACGTCCTGGCCGATCAGGTACTTGGCGAGCACGTTCTCGAGCTTGCGGGTGGCGTAGCTCTGCAGCGGCTCAGAGGTGTCCATTTGACGGAATGCGACAGATACCTGCATGGTGCCTCCAGGGGGTCGTGTTCCAGGCGAGGGCGGCAGCCGCCGCGAGGCCTGGGCTCGCGGCAGCGACGGGGACGGCGGCGCCTCGCGGCGCGGCGTGGGTCAGCGGCTCCTCCTCCGTGAGCTTGGGGGCACGCGGAGCGCCTCCCGGTACTTGGCAACGGTGCGGCGGGCCACGCGGATTCCGAACGCCTCGCCGAGTCGTTCGGCGATGGTCTGGTCCGACAGCGGGTGGCGCGTGTCCTCGGCTCCGATCAGCTCGAGGATGCGGTGCTTGACGGCGGTGGACGACAGCTCGTCGCCGCCGCGGGTCCGGACGCCGCTGGTGAAGAACATGCGCAGCGGCTGGACGCTGCCGTCGGGCAGCTCGGCGTACTTGTGCGCCGTGATGCGGCTGATGGTCGACTCGTGGAGCTCGAGCTCGTCGGCGACCTGGCGCAGCGTCAGCGGCCGCAGCGCCGTCGGGCCCTGCGCGAAGAACGCGCGCTGGTGCACGATGATCGCCTCCGCCACGCGCAGCAGCGTGTCGTTCCGCTGCTGGATCGCCTGGGCGAGCGAGCGGGCCCGGTCCAGGCTCTGGCGCAGCTGCTTGCGCTGCTCGCCCGTCGCCTCGTTGAGCATCAGCTCCGAGTCCGCGCGCACGCGCACCTGCGGCGCGTCGCCGGCGCGCAGCGACGCGCTGACCGACCCGTCATCGTGCACCCGGAAGCTGATCTCCGGGATCGCGACCGTCGACGCCTCGGTCACGAACTGGCGAGCCGGCCGCGGATCCAGCTCCCGTACCAGCTCGTGCGCCCGCTCGACCTCTGCGCGCGCGCAGCCCAGCTCGCGCGCGATCGTCGCGTAGTTCCGCCGCTCAAGCTCGTCCAGGTAGCCCTCGATCACCTCGCGCAGCAGCATGTCCTCCGGCCAGCGCGCTCGCGCCTGCAGCGACAGGCACTCCGCGAGCGAGCGAGCGCCCACGCCCACCGGCTCGAACTCCTGCACCAGGATCAGCGCGTCCTCGACCTCCTCCAGCTCGACCTCGTGCTCCGCCGCAAGCTCCTCCAGCGTCGTCTCACGCAGGTAGCCGTCGTCGTCCAGGTTGTAGATGATCGCCGCCGCCAGCAGCGTCTCGTCGCGCGAGACGTTGAACGCCTCGCGCAGCTGCTCGATCAGGTGCTCACGAAGCCCGGACGTCGCCGCGACCGTCTGCTCCAGAGTAGGCAGCTCGTCGCCGCCGGACGAGCCACGCGCCGGAGCCCGTGAGCCCGACCAACCACCCGCCTCTGCCGTCGGTGACGGCGGGCGACCGCCGGGGTCAACCGGCGGCGCAGGGCGACTCCCAGGCTCCACCGGGACCAGCTCGAGCAGCGGGTTGTCCCGCAGCTCCTGCTGGATCTCATGCATCAACTCCGTGCGCGAGAGCTGCAGCAGCCGTATCGACTGCAGAAGCTGAGGCGTGAGCCGCAGCTCCTGGCGCTGTGCCTGGAGAGGCCTGAGTTGCAGCGACATGAACCACCAGTGAACCGGCGTGACTCCTCGAATGTAGGCAGCCCGGCGGCGAAGTAAAGCCGCTCGCTGATCGAACGACGTCGCGCCGATGCCACGACGCCGTCACAGCGCCACCGGCGACCTCCCGCCCAGCCGCGACACCACACGACAGCCCGCCCAGCCGCGACACCACACGACAGCCCGCCCGACTGCCCTCCCGACACCAACGAACCCTCGTTCCACCCCTTGACAGAGACCGCGCCTCGGGGAACCATGCCGGTCCCGGGCACGACCCGGACCGATCCTTTTCAACAACGCGTCGCGCGCGGACGGATCTGTCGGCCTCGCCAGTCTTTGTCGCGCAACACGCTCCCACTTCCCAGGGTGTCAGGATGGCTCGTACCAGCAATCCGACCAAGTACTTGTTTGTTACCGGCGGCGTCATCTCCTCACTCGGGAAGGGCATCGCCGCCAGCGCCATCGGGGCCATCCTCGAGGCGCGCGGCCTCAGGGTCAGCTTCCTCAAGCTCGACCCCTACATGAACATCGACCCCGGCACGATGAACCCCCGAGAGCACGGTGAGGTCTTCGTCACCGACGATGGCGCCGAGACCGACCTCGACCTCGGCCACTACGAGCGGTTCGGCTCCGCCAACATGAGCCGCGGCAACAACTTCACCAGCGGCCAGATCTACTGGTCCGTCCTCTCCAAGGAGCGCCGCGGTGACTTCCTCGGGGGCACCGTCCAGGTCATCCCCCACATCACCGACGAGATCAAGGCCGCCATCCGCGGCGCCGCCTCCGGCTACGACATCCTCATCACCGAGATCGGCGGCACCGTCGGCGACATCGAGAGCCAACCCTTCCTCGAGGCCATCCGACAGATGCGCTTCGAAGAAGGACAGGAGAACGTCGCCTACCTCCACGTCTCCTTCGTCCCCTACATCGCCGCAGCCGGGGAGGTGAAGACCAAGCCCACGCAGCACTCCGTCCGTGAGCTCCGCGCCATCGGCATCCAGCCCGATATCCTCGTCATCCGCTCCGAGCGACCCATCGACGACGACATCAAGCGCAAGATCGCCCTGTTCTGCAACGTCGCCTCGGAGGACGTCATCTCCTGCCCCGACGTCGCCAACATCTACGAGATCCCCCTCCTGCTCCGCAACGAGGGCGTCGACGAGCGCCTCGTCGAGCAGCTCGGCATCTGGACCCGCGCGCCGCGCATGGAGGCCTGGGAGCGGCTCGTCGAGCACATCCGGACCCCGACCCACGAGGTCACCATCGCCATCGTCGGCAAGTACATCGCCCTCACCGAGTCCTACAAGAGCCTCAACGAGGCCCTCTACCACGCCGGCTACCACCACCGGACCACCGTCCGCCTCAAGTTCATCGACGCAGAAGAGGTCGAACGCGACGGCGCGCAGCAGCACCTGGGCGACGTCGACGCCGTGCTCGTGCCCGGCGGCTTCGGAAAGCGCGGCACGGAAGGCAAGATCCTCGCCATCCGCTACGCCCGCGAGAACGGCGTCCCGTTCTTCGGCATCTGCCTGGGCATGCAGCTCGCCGTCGTCGAGTTCGCGCGTCACGTCGCCCACCTCGAGCGCGCCAACAGCCGCGAGTTCGACGCCGACACCGACCAGGCCGTCATCGCCCTGATGGCCGAACAGGCCGACGTCACCGAGATGGGCGCCACCATGCGCCTGGGCGCCTACCCCTGCGTCCTCGCCGAGGACAGCCTCGCGGCGTCCATCTACCAGACCCGCCGCATCTCCGAGCGCCACCGCCACCGCTATGAGGTCGCCAACGCCTTCCGGCCCAACCTCGAACAGGCCGGACTGCGCCTGAGCGGCCTGAGCCCGGACGAGCAGCTCGTCGAGGTCGTCGAGCTCCCCGACCACCCGTGGTTCCTCGCCTGCCAGTTCCACCCCGAGTTCAAGTCCCGGCCCACGAGCGCGCACCCGCTGTTCCGCTCGTTCATCAAGGCCGCCCTCGAACGCCAGGCGCGCGTCGAAGCCGAGGCCTGAGGCCCGCCAGCACGCCCGGCCCCGAACGCGACGCCCGGCACCACCTCGCCCTGCACCACCTCGCCCTGCACCACCTCGCACGGCACCGCCTCGCACGGCACCGCCTCGCACGGCGCAGCCTCGCACGGCGCAGCCCCGCCCGAACAACCACCAGCGCCGGGAAGCCTGACCAGCGCCCGGTCGTTGATGCGGGCGCCCGCCACGCGTGCTAGAGCACACCGCACGCTGCGCTGCGACCTCCACGACGACCGGTGCTGACCGATGGCCGACGCCGAGACCTCCCGAGCCGCCACCCACCGCGCCCTGCGCGTGCTCCTCTCCTTCGTGCTGCTCTGCGCCACGGCGTGCGGGGGCAGCACCTGGGGGCAGGCCCCGGTCATGTCCGACGCCACCGTGCGCGCCTCACCGGAGCTCCAGCCGCGCGACCAGCGCGCCGGCAGCCCGCGCGCGCAGGACGCCTTCGAACGCGCCACGGAGCTCTACCGCAGCGGCGACTTCACCCGCGCCGCTGACGCGTTCCGCTTCTTCCTGAGCGACCACGCCGGAGACCCGCTCGCCTACCGCGCGGAGGCGTGGCTCGGCCGCGCGCTCCTTGCCGCCGGTGACCCCCACGACGCCCGCAGGGTCTTCGCGTCCCTCGCCGAGCGCCGACAGCCCGCTGACGCCCACGCCCTCGGCGAGCTCTACCTCGCCTGGCTCGCCGTCTCGACCGGCGACCACGCCGGCAGCCAGCGTCGCATCCGGACCCTGCTCCAGCGCAGCCCTGACGTGCGCGTCGCGCCGGGCTGGGCCGTCGACGGGGATGAGGCCCTGCTCGCCTCGCTGCTCGCCCGCGCCCGGCTCGACGGCGCGGACCCGGCCAGCGCGCTGATCGACCTCGAGGCCGTCGAGACCACCTCGCGCGACGACGCGCTGCGCGCCTGGGCCGTGACCCACGCCCGCGCGCTGGCCGCGCGTCGTCTCGACGACACCCGGCTCGTGCAGATGGTCCAGGCACCGGCGAGCTTCCCGCGCGCCGTCGCCGCAGGCCCGCTCATCGAGCGCTACCTCGCCGCCGGTGACGACGCGTCCGCCCGGTTGGCCCTGCAGCTGGCCACCGGCCCGATGCTCGCCCACGGCCTCGAAGCCGAGCTCGCCCAGTACACCTCGCTCGTGCACAACGCCGGACAGAGCGGCGCGGCGTCCTGGGGGCTCGTCGTCTCCCTCACCGGCCCGGACCGCCGCGCCGGCCGCGCCGTGCTGGGCGCCGTCCTGCTCGCCCAGGGAGCGTTCGAGGCGCGCACCCCGAGCTCCGAGGTCTGGATCGAGGACGCTGGCGGCGATCGCGAGATGACCGCACGCGCCGTCGCGCGCCTCGCCGAGCGCGGCGTGCCGGTCGTCGTGGGTCCCGTCGAGCCGGCGCTCGCGGACGTCGCGCGCCGTGAGGCTGCCGCGCGTGGCATCGTCTACCTCGGGCTCGAAGCCGTCCCCGGCGCGCCCGCGGACGCCGGCGCGTGGCGCCTGTCCTGGGACATGCAGGCTGAGGCGGCCGCCGTCGTCCACGCCATGCGCGGCGGCGGCGCCACGCGCTTCGCGGTCGTGCGGCAGGACGCCGCCTCGCCTGTACTCGACGCCTTCGCCGACGCCGCCGAGGCCGCGATCACCGCCGCCGGTGGCGCCGTCGTCGCGCGCAGCACGCTGGATCGCCAGGCCACCCAACAGGCAGCGGAGCGGGCAGCTCGAGACGCCCACCGCGCCCGCGCGGACGGCGTCGTGCTCGCGACCGGCCCCGACGGGACCGCCGTCATGGCGGCCTGGCTGTCCTCGACAGGGCTCTGGTGCTCGCCGACCGGCAGGGTCCAGGGTGGGCGTGTCGTCTGGGCGACCTCCAGCCTCGGGTGGGGAGAGTCGGTCGTCCGCAACTCCTCTGCCTACGTCGACGGCATGATCGTCCCGCAGTGGTACGGGGACACCTCGGAGCGCCAGCGCGCGCGTCTGTTCCGTGCGCGCTTCGAGCAGGTCGTGGGCCGGCCACCCGGTCCCCTCGAGGCCTTCGCGTGGGACGCTGCGACGCTCGCCCGATCGCTGCTGCTCGACGAGGGGCTGCGCACGAGCGCGCAGGTGGCCGAGCGGCTGCGCGCCGGTTACCGGTACGAGGGCGCCGCAGGCGCTGTCGAGCTGCGCGACGGGGGCGTCGTCCGCGCCCCGGAGCTTGCGCGGTCCCGGGGTGATCGGCTGGAGGCGCCTTGACACGGCCGCCAGGCTGGGCGCGCGCTCGGACCTGCTGCGGCCGCGGCGTGGCCGCGCGGCGCTCGCTCGCCTCGCCGCTGCTGGCCACTTTTCCGGTGCTGGCCACGTGCCTGGTGCTGGCCACCATTCTGGTGCAGGGCGGCGTAGCGGCCGCCGCCTGGGCTGGTCCGCTGGCGGAGGCGTCCACCTCGCCCGTGAGCGAGCGCCCGGGCCAGGAGCCACCGGGTCAGGAGCAACCGGGCCGGGGGCAACCAGGTCGCGACGGCACCGGCGCGGGCGCCGTACCTCCGGTCGAGCTGGCGCAGCGCGACGTCAGCGCGGAGGGCGCTCCGGATCAACGCGGGGCTGGCTGGCGCGACGACGCAGACGACGAGGGGGCCCCTCCACCTGCATGGGGACGCAGCGGCCGCACCGCACGGCCGGTTGACGGCGAGGAGCGCCCCGTCGAGCTCCTGCGGATTGATGACCCTGACGAGCGGGCGCTCGCGCTGGAGCGTGCCGGCTGGCAGACCAGCGGGCTGGAGTTCCGGCCGGGCAACGCGACCTGGGGGCTTGTCGCGTTGACGGGCGGGTTTCTGGTCCACGGCGCGGGGCACCAGGGCGTGGGCGAGGTCGCGACGGCTCGGCGGCTGCTCGCGGGCCAGGCGGTCGCCGCCGGGTTGATGGGCGTGGGCCTCGTGCTCCGCGCCGTCTCGCCCGGCGCGGACGGGACGCAGGCGCTGGGAGGCGCCGCGCTCGCTGCCGGCGGCGGCATGTACGTTGCCGGCTGGCTCGCGGACGTCGTGGGCACCTTCAAGGGGACGGCGGTCCCGCTGCCCGACAACGCGCTGGACCTGCGCGGGGTCGCCCTGGAGGTCTTCTACACGTCGCTGTTCGCGCAGAACCTGTCGCTGACCAGCGTCGGGGTCGCGCGAGTCCGGGTCGAGCTCGACCGTGTGTCGCTGGTCCCGGAGGTGCAGTTCGGCCCCTCGGCGTCGTACTGGCGCTACGGGACGGACGTTGCGGCGCGCTTCGCGCTGCCGCCCAGCCGCCATGAGCTCGTCTCGCGCCGCCAGGGTGGGGCGCTCGCCGCGCTGGGGAGGTCGCACTGGGGGCCGTGGCTGCAGGTGCACGAGGACCACCACCAGGCGGACGGCTGGGGCCAGGACGTCGTCGCCGGTGGGCTCGAGTTGAGCTTCGATCTCGGGCGGATCGACACGAACCTGCACGGGCTGGTCTGGGACCTGCGCGTCGGGGTCGGCGGCCTCTGGACCTTTCTGGAGCAGGAGGGCAACCGCCGCCTCCGTGGCCGGAATGGACGTGCCTTCATCCCGGTTGAGACGGCCGTTTCGATGAACGTGAGCCGCGGCCTGAACGTGGCGCTCGGGTATCGACACCGCCCGGACCACCTGGCAGGTGGCTTGTGGCTGGATGGCGGGATGTTCTATCAGCGCTTCACCATCGTACCTGTCGAGCGGCTGGGCATCGAGGTCACCTTCGAGGAGGGTGAGTTCGTGCGACTGTGGGCCGGCCTCAGGTACTACCTATCGACGCAGACACGGGGTTTATGAGCATTACGTGGATACAGCTCATCGCGCAGGAGGCGTCGATCCCGACGCCGCCCGCAGAGGTCGCTCACGAGGGCATCTGGGACGTGGTGCTGCAGTCCCAGGGGGTCGTGCTCCTGGTGCTGGTGGTCCTCGCCCTGGCGTCGGTCGCGTCCTGGTTCATCATCGGGTTCAAGTGGCTCAGCCTGCGCCGCGCCAGCGGCCAGTCGACGGCCTTCCTGGACGCGTTCTGGCAGACGCGTAAGCTCGACGACGTGGACGACGTCGCCCGGCGCATGCCGGCCAGCCCGCTCAGCCACGTCTTCCACGCCGGCTACGAGGAGCTGCGGCGGGTCGTCGGCGAGACCGGCACGACGGACGCGGAGGGGCTCGACAACGTCGAGCGCGCGATGCGGCGCTCCGCGCTGCGGGAGATGAACGGCCTCGAGCGGCTGCTGCCGTTCCTCGCGACGGTCGGCTCGACGGCGCCGTTCGTCGGCCTGTTCGGAACCGTCTGGGGCATCATGAAGGCGTTCATGGAGATCAGCGCGACTGGAGCCGCCGGGATCGACGTCGTCGCCGGACCGATCGCTGAAGCGCTCATCGCCACGGCGATCGGCCTCGTCGCCGCCATCCCCGCGGTCATGGGCTACAACTTCTTCAACGCGACGCTCGCGCGGATCCAGACGCAGGTCGATGGCTTCGCGGCTGACTTCCTCAACATCGTCAAGCGCAGCTTCATGAGCTGAAGCACGGGAGTCAGCCGACATGGGCATGAGCGCAGGAGGATCCGGGCCCCGCAAGGCCATGGCAGACATCAACGTGACGCCGCTCGTCGACGTCATGCTGGTGCTGCTGATCATCTTCATGGTCGCGACCCCGCTGATCACGCGTGAGGACGACGAGCAGCGTGAGGTCGACATCAACCTCCCGGTCACCCGGGACAACCCCAACACCATCGATATCCGGGACACCGAGCAGCTGATCCTGCGCATCGACGCGCAGCTGGTGGTGCGCCTGGGCGACGAGGTCATCACCGACTGCAGCGCGTCGCTCGAGTCCGAAGCGGTCGACCGCTTCGAGCGCTGCTTCGACGAGATCCAGGCGCTGCTTGGCCAGAACTACCGGCTCCAGCAGGAGGAGAGCCTCTACCTGCTCGCCGACACGACGATCCCCTACGGCTTCGTCGTCGGCGCGATGAACCGGATCCGCCTGGCGGGCGTTACCAACGTGGGCATGGTCACCAACCCGGAGTACCTGCGCCCATGAAGCTCGACGCGCAGTTCCAGCGCCCGCTCCCCGCCCGCCTCGAGATCGGCGAGGTGGCGACCGGCGTCGTCATCACCGTCGCGCTGCACCTGCTCGTCATCGCGTTCATCACCCACACCGGGGAGGCGATCGAGCAGAGCCAGCCAGAGCCGGTCGAGCTGCTGCCGGTGATCGCGACGGACCTGCTCCGCTGGGGCGAGCAGATGCCTGACGAGCGCGAGCTGCCGGTGATCGCCAACCCGGCGCCGGCGCGAGAGCGTGAACCCGAGCCCAGCCCGCCGGCAGCAGAGCAGGAGCCGGCCCCCCCCGAGACCGAGGTCGTCGACCTCAACGTCGCCTCGGCCGAGCCTGCGCCGCGGCGCGAGACCGAGCTGCGCTCGCGCGTCGAGGACCGCGCACCGGACGCGCCCCAGACGCCGTACCGTGGGGAGCACAACCCGAACCGCCCCATCAACGACGCGCCCATCGCCGGTAGCCCGGACGGGTTCCTCGGCGGGACGAGCCTCGACGAAGCGGCGATGCGCAACCACCTGAGCCGCATCCAGCAGCAGCTCCAGCGCGCCTTCCAGCCGCCGCAGTCGATCTCCGAGGCGCAGCTGCGTCGCCTGCGTGTCCGGATGCGGATCCAGGTCACGCCTCAAGGCCAGATCACCGCCTGGGAGGTCGACCGCAGCAGCGGCAACAGGATCTTCGACATGTACGCCGAGCGCGCCCTCGACCAGTTCAAGACGGGGACACAGCGCCTCGACCTGTCGTCGATCCGCGACGAGGGCCTGCGCGCGCGGCTCATTCGGGACGGCTTCGTCGTCGACATGCAGGGGAGGTAGCGCCGCACGTACCGCCAGATACCTGCCCTCGTCCCTGGTCCCTGGTCCCTTCCCGGCGCGTCAGCCCGCGCCGCCTGTCACCCACTCGGAGCCCTCGACCCCGAGCCACTTCCCCCGGCCGGTCCCGGCTCGACGAGGCGTCTGCGACGTGCTCGCTTCGGAACAAGGGCGCCGTGTCCATCG
>ERZ869909.588-NODE-588-length-39227-cov-32.346564_pt1 | contig 39227 bp, 35 predicted proteins | sample MGYA00520892_ERZ869909 | MGnify/ENA primary metagenome ERZ869909 (study PRJEB32215, sample SAMEA104723947) | bioreactor metagenome | biome: bioreactor; feature: anaerobic bioreactor; material: water | place: China | collected 2015-03-12 ...
TAGACTACCGATAATAATAAAATCGTCTTTATTTTCCCAAACAAAAAAATAAGAAATCAATATTGTAAAAATGGTAAATAAATTAAACACTATAGCATACAAATAACGCTGAATAGCGATAATAATGACAGCGTATAAGAACACAAATCCTATCATGTGGTTATGTTCAAACTTGTTGTCTAATAAATCAACCCAGGTGTAAAGTATTGCACCGCAAAAAAACAAGAAATAAATTGGGACAATAACCTTTCTAAGTTTCTTAAATACCGATGTTATACCTATAACCGTTAATACATAAAGCGAAGCCAAAAGTGTTACAGAAGCATAGATATTCGGCAACGTCGAAAAGTAGGCAAAAATCACGAATACAGGTAAAATAATTAATGCCGTTACACCAAATATTTTATTTAATCTTTTGTAATCAGATTCCTTATCTGCATACCTGTAGAAATGCCTTTTGTTATTATTTGTATTACTTTGATTCACTCACTAATTTTTTCTAACCGAATCACCATCAATGTTGACTAAGTTACCATTTTTATAATATAACCTGTGTTCTATTTTACCATCATTGGTATATTTTATCCATCTCCCATGGGGTTTCCCATTTGATTTGTATCTTCTTATTTCTTTTAATTTGCCATTTCCATACCATTCTTTATGCTTTCCAACAGGTAAATCATCTTTGAATTTACCTTTAAAAACAATCGTCTTATCATCGTAATAGTAAATCCATTCTCCTTCTCTCCTTCCCATAAGATAACGTCCAATTTCTTTATGATCTCCCACATCATAAAACCATTCCCCATCTTTTACATCATCTATGTATTGTCCTTTCGTTAAGATTTTCCCGAGGGAGTCATATTCGTATTGATCTCCTTGTAATTTTCCTCTATAATATATTTCTTCTGCTTTTAATTGTCCGTTCGCATAATACCAAGTCCAATTACCATGTGGTAAATCTTCTCTATAATTTCCTTCTTGAATTAACTTGCCGTTTGGATAATAAAATTTCCATTTACCCTGTTTATTTCCCTTTACATATTCTCCACTACCTTTTAATAATCCATTCGAATAATAATATAACCACAAACTGTCATATTCACCCAAACTATTCATTTTCCCTTTTGATGTAAGGGTATCATTACGATATACTTCTGAATACAAATAATTCCCTAAGGTATCATATATTGCATGCGTGCCTGTTTTTAATCCATCCTTTAAAGGACCTTGAATGTGCAACTTTCCATTATCGTGATATTTTGTTTGAATGTACAGTGAAGTAAAATTAGCCTTATCAACCAATTTTCCAAGTTGATAATTTTCCAATAACACGACTTTTCCATATTTATCATATACTCGAAATGTTCCGTGTTCTTTACCATCAATAAAACTTCCCTCCCTCACCAATTTTCCCTGCTCATTTGTTTCTTGCCAATATCCATGCTTTTGATTGTTTACGTTCAACTGATTTATCGCACTTACACTCGACACGCTATCATTTTCAAATCGAACAATTTCAATCAATCTACCATCATATTCATCATACACGTGTTTAACTCCTTGTTTAACCCCGTTCACAAAAACGACTTCTTCTTTTACAGTTCCATTGGGATAATAATAGTGTGCTACTCCATGCAATGTATCGTTTTTATACGGCAATTTATACAACACATTTTCAAGCGAATCATATTCAATTACATAACCATTTTTTAAATCATTTGAATATTCAATAGTTTTAATCAATAAACTATCACTCGTTAAAAAAATAGTTAATCCTTCCCGTTTTCCATTTTCCCACTGTGCTACACTCTTAATTTTTCCGTCAGTATAATAACTTTTCCATAGTCCTTGTGGTTGACCTTTTAGCATGCTACCTTCGCTACTTACAGTGCCATCAGTGTAGAAAAATTGTGTGTGAATTAGTTCATTACTTTCCTGGGCCAAATAGAATATAGGCAAAAAAATGATCACAAACCAAACACATTGTTTTAACATAATTATATAATAGAATTAAAGACTTTTTTAAAAAAGATATTTATTACTTCTTATTAAGGGTGTTAATACTGTGTAAAACATTTTTTATAAAATCATGTAAATATAAGTTATGAGACTTTAAGAAGCTCTTATTGACAATTCATTTTTTTGTAAAGATTTGGTTTCGTTGAATTTTTTAAGGTTATTCACAATTCAGTTGATAACCTAAATGTGTATAAGTTTTTAATTAGAAAACGTACTTTTTCTGTGTGTTGAATGGTTAATAAATTAATTTAAAATTAAACTAACTTATACACTTCAATTCAATATTCTGTATATACTTTTTTTCTTTTGTGAATAGCAAGTAAAAGTTATTGAATTGTATTCACAAATTATAGATGACATTGTTTAATACATGTTCAAATCTTTTAAATTAATACATTGATTATTAGTTTTGTAAAAACACGTTAATTTCTTTATTGTGGATAAATTGTATAGATTGTGAATAAGGTGTAATTTTGAAACCAAGTAGATTTAATAGTAATTATCGAACAAATAAATTAATGTGTATGGCTGTTTCTAAAATTATTCCACTCGGATGTGATCATGCAGGATTTGAATTGAAAGAGGAATTAAAGGCGTATTTAACTAATCTTGGTTATGAGGTTAAGGATTATGGTACTTTTTCATCAGATAGCACTGATTATCCTGATTATGCGCACGCTGTCGCTACTCATGTTGAAAATGAAGAAGGTATATTAGGTATATTAATTTGTGGAAGTGGAAACGGTATTAGTATGACCGCAAATAAACACCAAGGTATTCGTTGTGCTTTATGTTGGACTACTGAAATTGCTGAATTAGCAAGATTGCATAATAATGCGAATATTATTTCTATTCCAGCTCGTTTTGTGTCTAAAGAATTAGCTTTTGAAATGGTGAATGTGTTTTTCAACACAGAGTTTGAAGGTGGACGCCATGCGAATAGGGTTAATAAAATTGCGTGTGGATAATCTATTGTTGCAATAACCTCTCTATTAATTCCACTGTGTTTTTTCGGAGTTGTTCATAATAAATGCCTGTACCGGGTCCAGAAAAACCAGTATGAATATGAACAATTTTCCCACGTTTATCTAAAAACAGTGAAGTTGGAAAGGAAACAATTTCATTTAACATAGGAAAGTGTGAAGACGCTACTGCTTTTTTTGCATCTCCCCCAATTAAAAAATGAAACGAAAAACCATTTCGATTAATCATGCGATTTACGGCGGCAATTTTTTGTTCGAGTGTTTTTGGTAATTCATAACAGATTGTAATAACTTCTAATCCTCGTTTTTTATAGCTACCCAATAACTCTTCGAAAAAAACGGCTTCGTCTAAACAATTTGGGCACCAGCTACCCATTAATTGAATTATTACAACTTTGTTATCAAATAGTGAGTTTGGAAAGGTAAGCGTATCGCCATTCAAATCAGGAAGCGCAAAATGAATCGGAATGGTGTCTGAATTTACATAAGTTATTGAGGCGGCATCTTTTAATTCAAATGCATCATTTCGTTCGGCTATCCATTCCGTTTTCCAATGATTGCCGCTATAAAATTTGCCTTTTAATTGCGTTCCGTCATAAATTGCTGTAAATAGAAAAGCAAAAGCGCCATCAAAGGTACTTAGCACAACTTTATCACGTTCTGTGTAACCAGTCAAGTAGCGATAGTCACCTGTTTCAGTAAGAAAAGTGCCTGTTAATTTAGTACCTGTTTGTTCAAAAACACCAAGAGATTTATACGGTTTGTTGGTTTCTATTCCGAATGTGGTTTCCCATTTACCAGCAATTTGATGTATGTCAGGATCGTCAAGAGTCAATGAAGGTATTGCGTAAAAAGGAATTTTATAGTGTTCACCCCTTTGTTTATTGTACCAATACCCTTTCATTTCATTTGTTTTGCTTGCAACTATTCGCAAAAAAGAATCAAAATTTGGAAATACGTAATCGACAGAATCTGGTGTGTTCGATTGGCGCGTTAATGTTATTTTTTCTGAACCATTTAGAATAACAATTTGTGTCTGTTCAAGTAAAAAGTTGAAAGGCAACGCTACATTTTCGTCTAGTTGAAGATAACCTGTCCAATTCACGTTTTTTGCTTCCACTTGACCGTATGCAAAAAGAGAAAAGATAGAAATAATGGGTGTAAAAAGTCTCCAAATACGCATGTAAAATTGATTTATGGATGTGAAATTACGGAGATTAACTTATTTTTTTACTTAGAGGTGCAACTTATTTTCGATATTTGAAGTCTATCAGTAGTACAAATTGTTATGAATGAAGCAGAATTGATTAAAGGGTGTGTATCCGGAAATCCTCGTGCTCAAAAGCAATTGTATGACACGTTCTCTGGCAAAATGATGGGTGTTTGTTTACGCTATTGTAAATCTGAAGAAATTGCAGAAGATGCGCTTCAAGAAGGATTTATAAAAGTGTTTTCTAAGCTGAATGAATTTAAAATGGAAGGTTCTTTTGAAGGATGGATACGAAGAATTATGGTGAATACTTCGTTGGATATTTTACGAAAAGACAAAAAACATGCTTTTCATTCAGAAATAGAAGAAGTCGCTTTTCTGCTGCCAGATAATGAAACGATTACTGGTGAATTAGCAACGAAAGACCTTCTAAAAATTTTAAACACCCTTCCTGATGGATACAGAATAGTATTCAACATGTTTGCAATAGAAGGGTTTAGTCATAAAGAGATTGCAGCACATTTAGGTGTTACAGAAAACACATCTAAATCTCAATATTCAAGAGCTAGAGGATATCTACGCGATTGCATAGAGCGATTGGAACAACGCGCACAACGTGAAAAAGAATAACGAAATAGAAAAATTATTTTCAGAGCACTTCGAACATTTTGAAGCGCCTGTGAAGCCAGAATTATGGACTGCCGTTTCACAAGGTATTTCATCTTCTTCTGGAGCTGTAGCGGTTTCATCTATAGGTGTTTTTGGAAAAGCTTTGATAGCGGCAGCAGTATTAATTATACCAGTTGCTGCGGTGTTGTATGTGGTGCTCAACAATTCTGATGAAGCAACAGCACAAATTCATCATGAAATTACGGTTGATGATACACAAGATTTGGAACCAAAACTAGAAGTCCAAGAACCAATTGCCTTACCGATTGAAAATCAAAAAAGTGAAGAGAAGGAGGCAAACGAAATCACACCAATTGCTTCAGAAAATATTGAAAATGAATCGGCTATAGTATTATCTCAAACTCGTTCACATGAAAGTGATGCTGTTGTTACAACAGCAAAACGCGAGGCGAAAGAAACAAAAGATCAGGTAAAAAAGACAGATTTGTTACAACAAGCGGAATCAAATGAATCAGAAAAAAGACAACAAGAACCCGAGGCCAAAATATCAAAGGAACAAGAAAAAACACTTGAAAAAGAAGAACGTGCCGAACCGAGCTATGTTGGTGTTGATAAAATTGATGTAACGGTAGAAAATTACAATAAGCAAATTAATGAAATCAAACTTCCCAATGTATTTACACCCAACAACGATGGGTTAAATGATTATTTAGAAATCAAACTAGAGGGCGTTTCGTATTTCAGAATAGAAGTTTATTCTGCTAAAGGAGAACTGGTGTTTTTCTCTGAAGATTCAAGCTTTAAATGGGATGGTTATCACTTGAATGGCTCTCCTGTACCAAATGGAAGATATGTATATCAAGTTGAAACACGTGATATGCAGGGGAATGCACAGAAGCCAAAGGTTCAAACACTTGAAATTAAGCGTTAAACGATTTTTCATAGACAAACAAAGAAACGGATGACCAAACGAGGTGTCCGTTTTTTTATTGACTTAAAGTAGAAAGAAACCATTCTAGCGTTTCGTTTTTAGCTTTAGACAAGTCGTTACCGGTCCATATATGACCCGCGCCAGAAAGCGTTACAAGTTTGGTTTGAATATTCAATTCCGTTAATTTATTTTCCATTTTAACACCTATCGAATAAGGTACACCATCATCTTGTGTCGCGTAAATTAAAAGTGTTGGAATGGCATTTGCCTGTACAACGTAATAAGGAGAAGCGGATTTATATAATGCCGTATCCTGTTCAGTCTCTAGCTTTCTACCTACATATGTCTCAAACACACCGTTTGCTCCAGAAATGGCTAGTTGTTCGGAATCAATGAAATCAAGCGGTCCAGCCCAAGAAGCGCAAGATTTTATTTTACCATTATTCATAATATAAGGTGTTAGTGTAGCAAGATGTCCACCCGCACTATGTCCCACAAGTCCAAAATTGTCCGCAGAAATTTCCCATTCTTTAGCTTTTGATGAAATGTAGTTGACGGCAAGCATGATGTCTTCGGAAAGTGCAGGATGATGAATACCTTGAATTGACGAAGCATATCGGTAGTTGATGGTAGCGCACGCAAATCCAGCATCTGCAAAATCTTGAATTTCTTGCGCAAAAACATCTTTACTACCGATTATCCAAGCCCCACCATGTATGAAGATAACTGTAGGAGTTTGTTCGTTACGGTTTTTTGGTAGTGCAATATCTAACTTGTGCCTATTGTGGTTTCCGTATGAAATAGAGTACAATGTTTGTTTTTTTGTAGCATCTAAAAATTTCTCTTGAAAACTCCCATCTTTTTTACAGGAGCTCACAAAAATTACAATGAATAAGCTAATAATTAATCTCATACTTGCGATACTTTATTTTCAAAATTAACGAATGATTTCACATTAGTTACAATTTATTCACAAGTTTTCAGCAATTGGTGATTGGCTTTATACTTTTCTTAATTTTACATCACAAAACAATACTTAGTTCTAAATATAATGAGTGAAACAATCCTAAATGCACAGTTACCTGTGTCGAAAATGGCTGAAAACTTAATTGGTTCTGAAATAATTAAGCTTGCTGGAGAGGTTAATGCCAAGATAAAAAACGGTGAAAAAATTTATAATTTTACGATAGGAGATTTTAATCCTAAAATTTTCCCTATTCCAGCTGAGCTTAAACAAGAAATTATTTCAGCCTATACATCAGACGAAACGAATTACCCTACGGGTGATGGTATGTTGGAGCTTCGTGAGGCTGTTGTTGGCTATATTTCACGCATGCAAAAGCTAAGCTATAAGCCGAATGAGGTGCTTATTGCGGGTGGAGCTAGACCTGTAATTTATGCTATTTATAAAGCGATTATTGATCCAGGAGATGGTGTATTGTTTCCAGTTCCTTCGTGGAATAATAACCATTATTGTCATTTATCAGGAGCAAAACCCTTATGTATTGAAACCCAACCAGAGTCTAATTTTATGCCCACAGCAGCGGATATTAAACCGTATATTAAGGACACTGTTTTATTGGCGTTATGTTCTCCATTAAACCCAACTGGAACAACGTTTTCAAAAGAAGCGCTAAGTGAAATTTGTGAGTTGGTTATTGAAGAAAACAAACGACGTGGTCCAGCGGAAAAACCAGTGTACATTATGTATGATCAGATTTACTCTGCACTAACTTATGGTGATATCAAGCATTATGACCCTGTAAGCCTTTACCCAGAGTTAAAAAACTATACCATTTTTGTGGATGGTATTTCGAAAGTATTTGCTGCTACAGGAGTTCGTGTTGGCTGGACATTTGGTCCTGAGCGAATTATAGGTAAAATGAAGTCTATTTTGAGTCATGTTGGTGCTTGGGCACCAAAGGCTGAGCAAATGGCAACGGCACGTTATTTAGCGAATGAACAAGCGTGTAACAGCTTTTTGATTGATTTTAAACAAGATGTGAGTGCGCGCTTAGACGGTTTTTATAACGGAATTCAAGCATTAAAAAGCGAAGGGTTTTCCGTTGACGCAATCGCACCTCAAGCAGCAATTTATTTGACCGTTCAGTTAGATTTGAAGGGAAAAGTAACAGAAAATGGTGTCAAGCTTGCTTCGATGGGAGACGTGACAAAGTACATTTTGGATGAAGCTAAAATTGCAATTGTTCCGTTTTATGCGTTTGGTGCAGATAGCAATTCAAACTGGTTTAGATTATCAGTAGGAACAGCTGCGTTATCGGATGTTGATTTGGCAATTCACTCACTTAGATCAGCATTGTCTAAACTGAAGTAGCATTCTTGAATAAATGTTTTTAAGCGGTTATTTCTCTTAGTGAAATAACCGCTTTGTTGTTTTTAGTTTTGTGTTAACGGGAAGAAAAATGCTATTCGATAAATGAACGGTAAATACCTTGCTAAGTTTGGATTAACGGGATCAGCAACCCTTAAAAAGTAATTGTTTCTTAAAGGCGAAGGCTGTGTGTTTAAATCATCACGAACGCCATCGTACACATCATAAAAAATACCCAAGTTGAAACGAACTGGATAATTGTTTATCGGAAATTCTTTTGACATACCTAATCCAACAAACATGGTGGGCGTCCAGTTTTCTCTTTTTGCATTGAAGTTACTTGCCCCAAACGGATTTTTAAGTATCTCTATTTCTGCTCCTACAAAGAACCATTCAAGCATTCTGTAATGAATAAAAACACCGCCGCCATAAATTGACCCAGAATTTGCAACCCCTGTAAAATTATTTTTACTCCAAAAATGCTGATAGCGAAAAGACGGCCCAAAAGCAAGTCCTTCTTCTGTGGTAATTGCAAATTTTAACCCACCTCCAGCTGTTCCTCCAAATGTAGAAAAACTGGCCGCAGTAACCTCTGCTCCAACTTCATAATTTAGTTGTCCAGTTGCTTTTGATGTAAAAAATATTAATGTTGTTGCAAGTGTGATTGTGTGTAATATTCTCATTGTTTTTTCTTTAAAACTAATAAAAAAATTCTGTTTTTTAAACGAGTTGTTGAGTTGATAGGTAACAAAAAACCCTCAATTCACTAAGAATCAAGGGTTTTTAGAGGTCCCGAGCGGATTCGAACCGCTGTACGAGGTTTTGCAGACCTCTGCCTAGCCGCTCGGCCACAGGACCATTTTGTGAGCGGGTCACAAAATTAATAAAAATTTAGAAAGAAAACCTATTCTTCTATAATTATCGCTACATTATTCACGTCTCCGTTGATTGGTGGAGCGATTTTAGTAATTTTTACACGTAAACCATGTAGGTTTCGAGTTTCGTTCTTAATTCGATTCACAATGCGTTGACCAACTTGTTCGATAAGTTTAGATCGGATTGCCATTTCTTCTTTTACAATTTGATTAATTAATACATAATCAATTGTTTTACTTAAATCGTCATGAATAGCTGCTTCTGAGAAGTCGGTTGTAAGCTGAACATCTACTCTATAATGACCGCCTATTGCCGCTTCTTCGTTTAGACAACCATGGTTTGCGTATAGCTTTATTCCGTTGACCTCTATAGTGTGCTTCATGCGTTATTGTTGAACCGTATTGTTAGTTGTTAGGCAATATAGAAAGGCCTTTTTCCATTCGAGAAACACATTCTTGTTGTCCAAGCAATGCGCAAATGGCGAACATACTCGGCCCCATTCCTCTTCCTGTAACAAGCACGCGGAAATTTGGTAATACAGCCCCAATACCTAATTGCTTTGACTCTATAAATGCCTTAAAGCTTTCTTCTATCGTATCTGCATCAAATTGTGTAAGCGTGCCTAATTCATTTTTCCACTCTGTCATCAATGTATGCGTGCCTTCTTTCCACTTTTTTTGAATGGTTTGATCATCATATTCGGTTGGTATATTAAAGAAATACATACCCTCTTCATAAATATCTTTTACAAATGTGGCACGTTCTTTCATCAATTCACAAACAGATGCTAAATAATCAGCCCCTTTATTTTCAACCGATGGCTCTTCTTTTTTTAGTAGCTCTGCCAATTCTGAATTAGCTGTTTTGCGAAGATATTGTTGTTGGAACCACTTTGTTTTGTCAGGATCAAATTTTGCTCCAGCTTTTCCAACTCGCTCGATACTAAACGACGCTACTAATTCTTCTAGTGAAAATAATTCTTGTGTTGTACCAGGGTTCCACCCTAAAAATGCTAGCATATTTACGAATGCCCCAGGAAAATATCCTTGTTCTCTGTAGCCAGTATACAACTCGCCTTCTGCAGTTATCCAGTTTGTTGGAAAAACAGGAAAGCCAAGCCTGTCGCCGTCTCGTTTGGATAATTTACCATTTCCGTCGGGTTTTAATAATAGTGGAAGATGCGCAAATTTTGGTGCTATCCAACCAAAAGCTTCGTACATATATACATGAAGAGGAGCTGATGGTAACCATTCTTCACCCCTAATCACATGAGTGATTTCCATGGTATGATCGTCTACTATATTAGCTAGGTGGTAGGTTGGCATTCCATCGCTTTTAAATAACACTTTATCATCAAGATTATTCGTGTTAACCACAACCCAACCTCTAATTTGGTCTTCAAATCGTATGTCTTGATTACGTGGCATTTTCATTCGAATTACATATGAGTCACCGTTGGCTAAACGTTTTTTTACTTCGTCAGCAGGAAGTGTTAGTGAGTTTTTCATACTCATTCGTGTAATGCAATTGTATTGCCAGTTAGGCATACCCATCTTTTTTGCCTGATCACGCATATTGTCTAAATCTTCTGCTGAATCAAATGCATAGTAAGCCATTTCTTTTTCTACCAATTCTTCAGCATATGCTCGGTACATTGGTTTGCGTTCTGACTGAATGTATGGGCCATAACTTCCTCCAAATTCTGGTCCTTCATCTGGAACAATTCCGCACCATTTTAGTGCGTCAATGATATATTCTTGTGCTCCTGGAACAAAACGCGTTTGATCAGTATCTTCTATTCGCAAAATGAATGAACCACCCGTTTTTTTGGCCAATAAATAATTATATAAAGCGGTTCTTACACCGCCCATGTGCAGGGGTCCTGTTGGTGATGGAGCAAATCGTACACGTACTGGAGTATTTGACATAACTAGAAATTTTGTGCAAAGATAAAACATTGTACCTTACATCTGCTCTTGGCTTTGTGTTTTGATTCAACAATATTTCCTACCTTAGTAAGTTATTCTAGTATATCCTAAAGAAATGAATGCTTACGAAGGACTTTTAACGCAGATTGAATCATTTATAAAGCGATTTTATATTAATCGTTTAATAAGGGGTGCGTTTATTTTTGTGGGGATTTCTATTCTGGTTTTTTTGCTATTTGTGCATTTAGAATATTTTGGTGCGTTTAGCATTCCTGTTCGTGCATTTTTGTTTTTTTCGCTACTATTTATTTTTCTCTCATTAGCGTGGTTTTATTTGATAGACCCTATTTTAAGAATAACGCGACTTAGAAACAGAATGACACCTAATGAAGCTGCAATTTTGATAGGAAAACTGTTACCTCAGGTAGATGATAAGGTTTTAAATACCATTCAATTACATGATCAATTGAAACATCAAGACGTTTCATTTATTTCTGCTGCCATTCAACAAAAGGCGATTAATCTTTCCGCTTTTTCATTTGGTTCAGCAATTGATTTTAAAGAAAATAAACGTTATTTAAAGTTTGTATTACCTGTCTTGTTCGTTTTTCTTTCAATCCTTATATTCAATCCTCAAATTATTCAATTAGGTTCAACACGCATTGTCAATTATCAACAAGAATTTCTTATTCCAGCCCCTTTTGAGTTTTTGTTAGACATGAATGATGAACGTATCGAAGAAGGAACAGATTGTACTATTAAAGTAATTTTAAAAGGTGAACAATTGCCAGACAAAGTTTTTATTCAGTCTAATTATGGTCGTTTTATGATGACGCGTGATGGGAAGAATAGTTTTATGTTAACACTTCCTAAAGTGCGACAAGATGTTCAATTTTATTTTGACGCAAATGGCTATAAATCAAGTAATTATTCTGTTTCAGTTTATGGAAGTTCGCGATTAAGTAATTTTAAAGTTCACTTAGATTATCCTGACTACACTGGTTTAACGGATGAAGTTATTTCAAATCCAGTTAGTATTTCCGTCCCTGAGGGTACTCGTGTTCGTTTTACAGGCCAGCTTCAAAATGTAAAAGAAGGAACGTTTACTTTTACAGATACATTGTTTTCGTTTAACACTTCGTTTGATTTCCAAAAACGGTTTTATAATTCTGAGAAATACACCATTTTGCTGAACAATAGCTACGCCAATCAAACACTTAATTTTGATAAACAAATTGAAGTTATCAAAGATCAGTTTCCTATTATCGAGGTTAAGGAAGTGGTGGATACATCGAATTATTTATTGCGTTTTTTTGAAGGAGCCGCTCGCGACGATTATGGTCTCTCAAAAGTGGTATTTGTAGCCGAGCGTGTAAACGACAAGCTAAATTCATCTGTTGTGCGTGTGAATGTACCTGGTGTTGGTTTTTCAGGTGGTAGATTTTTTCACATGCTAGACCTACGCACCATTGACCTCAAAGCTGGTGATGAGTTGACGTATTATTTTGAAGCTTACGATAATGACAAGGTTAATGGTTCTAAACGATCTACCAGTAAGCGATTCTATTATAAGGTTCCCTCTACAGATAAGCTAAAGGAAAATCGCCAAGAAGCGCTTGCTAATGCACAGGCGGGAATGAGTGATTTACAAAAAGAGTTAGAACGATTTGAAAAAAATCTGGATGAATTTCGTAAAGCGAATTTGAATAAACGCATTGATAGCTGGAAGAAGAAAGAAATGCTCGATCGTCTTTTTGAACAGCAAAATTTGTTGCAAGAACGTGTGAAAGATGCTAAAGAGGAATTGAATAAAACCATGCAAGAAAAAGACTTATTTGACGAAGTTGATGAAGAATTACTCGAAAAGCAAGCGTTATTGGATGAGCTGCTTGATAAGTTGATGGATGATGAAATGAAAGATTTACTCAAACAACTGCAGGAGTTGATGGAGAAAAATGATGATGCTGGTTTTGAAGAAAAGATGAAAGAAATGAATCTCTCAAAAGAAGAGATGAATCGAGAGATGGATAGAACGTTAGAAATGTTGAAGAAAATGGACGTGGAAGAAAAAATTAATGACATCATTTCTAATCTTGATAACCTGCAAAAAGAACAAGAAAAATTATCAAATTCCACTGATCCAAGCGAATCACTTAAACAGGATGAATTAAATAAAGAATTTGACAAATTAAAGGAAGAACTTAAGTTTGTTGAAGAAAAAAACAAAGACTTAAAACGCCCATTTAATTTGGATGCTGAAGAATCACTCCAAAAAGAAATTGGTGACGATATGAAAGATGCAAAGGATAAATTGGATAAGGGTAAAGATAGTAAAGCAAATGAACCACAGAAGAGTGCTGCTGAGAAAATGGCTGAAATGAAAGAAAGTCTTCAAGTGCAAATGGATGAGCAGAAGAAGAAGCAAGCGGGTGAGGATATGGAGTCCCTTCGTAGTTTGCTTGAAAACCTATTGAGGTTATCTTTTGATCAAGAGGACATTCTATTTGCTATGGCAGATAAATCTCCAAACGACCCTGTTTTAACTCGCCTTAATAGACGTCAACGTAAATTAATGGATGATCACGTGGCGGTTAAGGATAGCCTGATAGAGTTAGCTAAACGGGTGCCCCAAATTAGCGGAATGATCGATGCAGAATTGCGTACTATAGATCGTAATTTTAGTGATGTAACTCCTTACATGCACGACAGAGAATTGAAGAAATTAGCGGTTAGTCAACAATACATAATGACTTCGTATAACAATTTAGCATTAATGCTAAATGAAGCTCTTGAACAAATGCAGCAACAAATGCAGAACATGATGAGTGGTTCAGGTTCTTGCGATAATCCTGGTGGAAAAGGAGCCAAGCCAAGTGATGGAATGGGTATGGGTGATATGAAGGAAATGCTGAAGAAACAACTTGAGAAAATGAAAGGAAAAGGACCTAATCCTGGTGACGGAGAAGATGGAAAAGGAGATAGCCCTGGAGGAAGCGATCCTGGAGGTTCTGGTGGTATGGGCTTGCCAGGTATGAGTTCAAAAGAAATTTCAAAAATGGCGGCTGAACAAGCGGCTATGCGAAAGATGTTAGAACAAATGCGTCAAGAGATGAACAAAGACGGAAAAGGTTCTGGAAATGCATTGAATCCGCTTATTGAAGAGTTGGAAAAACAAGAAAAGGATTTAGTAAATCGCCATGATAAGTTTTTGGTTAAACGCCAACAGGAAATATTAACGCGTTTGTTAGAGAGTGAAAAAGCACTGCAAGAAAGAGAATGGGACGACAAACGTCAAAGTGAAACAGCAAAAAATAATGAAAATCGTAACCTTATTCAATTCTCTGAGTATAAGAGAAAGAAGGAGCTGGAAATTGAAATGTTACGATCTAAAACTCCTGGTTTAAATAGTTATTATCGTCAAATGGCGGTACAGTATTATCATAAGGTGCGGAGTAATGATTAATGAAAATTCAAGTACTATCGAGCGTGTTGAGTTAGCTTCAAGTTTAGATAGTTTGCGTATTGTGGAAGATCTTATTGAGAGGGTGTCATCTGATCAAAAGTTTCCGGAAGATAGTTTTGGTAATGTACTGATTGCTGTGACGGAAGCCATTAATAATGCAATTGTACACGGAAATAATAATGACGTTGACAAGAAAATTTTTGTAGAAGTAATTGATGCAAATAACGCGATTTCATTCCTTGTTTCGGATGAAGGTGCTGGTTTTGATTTTAATAATTTGCCTGATCCTACCGCGCCTGAAAATATTGAAAAACCAAATGGAAGAGGTGTTTTTCTTATGAAGTCCCTCGCCGATGAAGTCAATTTTTATAATAATGGTAGTAAAGTCGAAATTATCTTTTCGAAGTAGATGGAAGTAAATATTTTTTTTGAAGACGTTACAGTTCCGGGTTTAAACTCGGAATTTTTTGTTGAATGGTTTCAGAAAGTCTGTATGAAGGAAACTAAGGTTTTAGGTAGTGTTAATGTCATTTTATGCAGCGATGATTATTTATTAGAGCTTAATTCTTCTCATTTACAACACGACTATTACACTGATATTATTACGTTCGATTATACAGTGGAGAATGAGGTTTCGGGAGATTTGTTTATCAGTTGGGATAGAGTTGTGGATAATGCGCAAAGCTTTAAGGTTGATGTGTTAGATGAATTTCATCGTGTCTGTGTGCACGGTTTGCTACACTTGTGCGGATACAAAGACAAAACCGAATCAGAAGAAGTTTTGATGCGCAAGAAAGAAGATGAATCCCTTTTATTAAGATGATGTTTCACGTGAAACATTCTTTTTAAATGTTGTAATTTTGTTCCACGTGAAACATAAGGTATGTTAAAAGAATATGATGTCATAGTTGTTGGAGGTGGTCACGCTGGTTGTGAAGCGGCTAATGCTGCGGCAAAGATGGGTAGCTCTGTGTTGCTGGTTACTATGAACATGAATACGATTGCACAAATGAGTTGTAATCCTGCTATGGGTGGGGTTGCCAAAGGACAAATTGTGCGTGAGATTGATGCGTTGGGAGGCGGGTCAGGAATTGTTTCTGATAAAAGCGCCATTCAGTTTCGAATGCTTAATCTGAGCAAGGGTCCCGCTATGTGGTCGCCGCGTACGCAGAATGACCGTATGATGTTTGCGGCGGAGTGGCGTTATTTGTTAGAACAGAACCCTAATGTTGATTTTTGGCAAGACATGACAACAGGCTTGTTAATTGAAAAAGATCGTGTAGTAGGTGTTCGAACAAGTATTGGTGTTGAAATTAAATCAAAATCTGTTGTGCTTACAAATGGAACTTTTTTGAATGGACTTATTCATTTAGGAGAAAAACAATTTGGTGGTGGGCGTGCAGGAGAAAAGGCTTCTTATGGTATTACGGAGGAATTGATAGCGTTAGGTTTTGAGTTTGGAAGAATGAAAACAGGAACTCCTCCAAGGGTAGATGGAAGGTCATTGGATTATTCTAAAATGGAATTGCAAGATGGAGACGCATTTCCTTCTAAATTTTCTTTTTGGGACACTAAGCCATTAGCCAATCAAGTTCCTTGTCACATTACGTATACAAATACAACCACTCACGAGGTTTTAAGAACAGGGTTTGATAGAAGTCCAATGTTTAACGGATCTATCCAATCTACTGGACCTAGATATTGTCCTTCTATTGAAGACAAAATTAATCGTTTTGCGGAACGTGATAGACATCAAATATTTGTTGAACCTGAAGGGTGGAATACTGTGGAGATTTATGTCAATGGGTTTTCAACATCGTTGCCTGAGGATGTTCAGTATAAAGCGTTGACTACTATTCCGGGATTTGAACAGGTTAAACTTTTTCGTCCAGGTTATGCGATTGAATATGATTACTTTCCTCCTACTCAACTTAAGCATACGCTAGAAACAAAACTGGTTAAAAATTTGTTTTTCGCTGGTCAAATCAATGGAACTACAGGTTATGAGGAAGCTGCTTGTCAAGGATTAATTGCGGGTATTAATGCGCATCGATTGGTTCATGGTCATGATGCTTTTGTCTTGTCGCGCTCCGAAGCCTACATTGGTGTCTTGATAGACGATCTCATTACAAAAGGAACGGATGAGCCCTATCGGATGTTTACTTCTCGTGCAGAGTATCGAATTTTGCTTCGACAAGACAATGCTGATTTGAGATTAACTCCACTTGCTCATTCTATTGGAATGATATCCGATCAACAACTTAAGAAGGTTGAGTTTAAACTATCAAGTACTAAAAACTTAATAGAAAGCTTTGTCAAGGAAGGTATTCGTCCTGATGTAGTTAATCCGCTATTGAAAGAACGTAATAGTGCAGAGATTATTCAACAAGTAAAGTTGAATACACTTGTAACTAGACCTAATATCGGTATTCACGATATTTTACCTTTATCAGTTAAGTCTAAAGAATTAGCAGCTACGTTATCTGAAGTAGATCCGACTATTGTTGAACAAGCAGAAATTCAAATGAAGTATGAAGGCTATATTCAACGCGAAGAAGAGTCTGCTTTAAAGCTAAATCGACTAGAGGAGTTGAAAATACCGCTGGATATGGATTATACATTGTTGTCTTCTCTTTCAAGTGAAGCAAAACAAAAACTGTCTGCAATACGCCCAGTTACTATCGGTCAAGCTAAACGAGTAAGTGGTGTTTCACCATCTGATATTAGTGTTTTATTAATTTATTTAGGGAGATAGTTTCACGTGAAACAATTATATACACGTTCAAGTTGTCCATTGTGTGGAAATTCCGATTTTCATCATGTAATGGAAGTTCAAGACCACATGATTTCGAAAGAAGTTTTTCATATTGTTAAGTGTGAAAAATGTGACTTTCATTTTACCAACCCTATTCCACTCGAGTCAGAAATAGGTAATTATTATAAGCACGAATCTTATGTATCGCATTCGTCTTCCAATAAAGGGGTCATTAATAAATTATATAACTTGATTCGAAAACGTACACTAAAGCAAAAAGTACGTTTAATTCAATCTTTAGTTTCCAAAGGAACTGTTGTTGATTATGGTTGCGGTACGGGACATTTCTTAAATGAGTTAAAAAATGTGAACTATCAAGTTTATGGTTTTGAACCTGATGCTGATGCTCGAACGTTTACACAGACACAATTTGGTATTCAAACTCAACCACTTTCGAGTTTTGATGAATTACGTAATGATTCGATAGATGTGATTACTATGTGGCACGTACTTGAACATGTCTATCATTTGAAAAGAGATTTTGGTAAATTGGTTTCGAAACTAAAACCTGGTGGTTATATGGTGGTTGCAGTTCCAAACCATACTTCAGCTGATGCGACAAGGTACAAATCATTTTGGGCCGCTTATGATGTGCCTCGACATCTCTATCATTTTGCTCCAAATGATATCAATGCCTTGGCCAGTGAATTTCAATTAACGGTTGAACAGATTTTGCCGATGAAATTTGATTCTTATTATGTCTCGATGTTAAGTGAAAAATATAAAAATGGTAATTTGCTCAATGCCTTTTTTGCCGGACTTTTTTCAAACCTCAAAGCTAAGAAAGGGACGTATTCAAGTCAGATTTATATACTTAAAAGCCATAGTTAGCTGTTTATCAGTTATATAGCTGTTTCTTCTACATGTATTTTTTATCTTGTCTTGTTATTCCTTTTGCGTTTTAAGCCAGTTAAATTGATTTATTTTGTGCTTTGGTTAGAATCACATTGTCGTTTTTAGAAATGCGCTTAAATAGTCCGAAAATGCGCTAATTTTTTTAACATATATCGTTTTTTTTGAAAAAATTATTGTTCCACCCAATCGTCATGTAATTTTATGATTTCAATCAATTCCTCTACAGCTTTTTCGGTGGGGACATTGCGTTTAACGATTTCCTTCTTTTTATATAAATTTATTTTTCCAACACCAGAACCTACGTATCCATAATCGGCATCAGCCATTTCTCCAGGACCATTTACGATACAGCCCATAATACCAATTTTTAATCCTTTTAAATGTTGTGTCGCTTTTTTGATCCGCAATGTGGTTTCTTGTAAGTCAAACAAGGTTCTACCGCAAGATGGACAGGAAATGTACTCTGTTTTCGATATGCGTGTTCGTGTTGCCTGTAAAATGCCAAAAGACGTTGAATTTAGATCGAGTTGCGGAATAGATTCGGCATTTAAGTATACACCATCACCAAAGCCATCAATTAGTAAAGATCCCGTTTCTATAGATGCGTTTAGTTGAAATGTTTCTATTTCTGCCGTTTCTTGAACGTTATGCAATATTACTGGCGTTTTAATCTGTAGCGCATTTAGTTGGGCAAATAAATAGCGAGCAGAATATACGGGGGAGGTTGATTTGGGGTGATATATGATAACACAATTTTTGTAGTATTCTGATTGTGAGATATACCTTATATCGTTAATTTCTGTTTCTTCAAGATCAATGAAGTATATAGTTGAAACGTATTCTTTCGTTAATTTTTTAAGTTCATTAATTGTAAGTAAGGGATAGTGTCTTTCTTTTGTTTTGCCATCAATTTTCCAGGTTTCAAAATCTTGAATGATACCTAAGTTGCCTGGTATTGCAAAATTAATAATCTGATTTTGAATAATGATATAATCACATGCACTGTCTGTTATATCCCATTTGTCTTCTGTAGTTCGATATCGGTATCCAAAAGGAAAAAATGACGCGTGTGTAATTGTTTTGTGATGTTTGATTCCCTGTATAACAATTGGTACGTGTTCAGATCCAATGTTTGCGATGCTAAATGTCGATCGTTTCTCATATTCATAAGGATTGTAAAACAGTTCGTAATCAGAATATGTATTGTTGCTTCGATAACGAGTCGCAATTTTTTGTGCAACAGGTATTTCATGTGCAGCAGGTTCTGTTAACGATACGCGAATAGTGTCACCTATTCCATCTTCCAACAATGAACCTATACCGATTGCGGACTTTATTCTGCCGTCTTCTCCATCTCCTGCTTCTGTAACACCCAAGTGCAAAGGATAGTCATATCCTTCTTCAATCATCGTAGCGACAAGTAACCGATATGCCTGAATCATAACGATTGGGTTGCTTGACTTCATTGAAATAACAATGTTGTGAAAATTTTCTTCTGCACAAATTCGCACAAATTCCATAGCTGACTCAACCATTCCTCTAGGCGTATCTCCAAATTTGCTTAAAATACGATCGGAAAGAGACCCGTGGTTCGTACCAATTCGAATAGCAGTTTGATGTGTTGCACAAATTTGTAAAAGAGGCAGAAAACGTTCTTTTATTTTAGAAAGCGCATGATGGTATTCCTTGTCACTATATTCCCCGCCTGATTTAATTTTTTTCTCCGCATAATTTCCTGGGTTTATTCTTACTTTATCCACTTTTTCTGCCGCAGTTTCTGCCGCATTTGGTGTAAAGTGTACGTCAGCAATTAGTGGCGCAGTATACCCTTTTTCGGTTAAACGCTGTTTGATAACTTCAAGATGAGCTGCTTCTTTAATTGATGGTGTTGTTAACCGAATTAATTGACCACCAGCTTCAATAATTTCAATACATTCTTCAATGACACGATTCGTATTCATTGTGTCTGAAGTTGTCATGGACTGAAGTACGATAGGTTGATTACCACCTATAATCACACTGCCGACTTTTACTTCTCGTGTCTTGAAGCGTTTGTATGAAGTGATGCTGTGACAATATTGTTTCATAAAATCCAGTGCTGTTCACAAAGGTACAAGTTTTTTCACCAGAAAGCATAACATGTTGACACGACTACTTTCTCTTTCCACAACCAAACGTTAAAAAATTTGACAACGGCATACCTTTTGCATGATACTTCACGTTACTTTTATACAATGAAGGTCTTGCCATTAATCGTGTTGTTTGTTTTGATCTGCTTGAAGTCAAATTCATATGCAGCAGACAAGCCATATCAACAACTATTAAAAGACCGGTTTGCTTTTCAGGCTCAGGAGGTATTTATCAGGTATAAATTATCTCCACCAACGCGTTCTCAAGAACCGACAAGTGTCTTTCCAAGATACGATTCAGTAGCTGTTGATCAATTTTTAAAAGCAAAATTTGGTAATTATTATGATGGATATCATCCATTAATTGAAGAATACATCCATTTTTTTTCTTCTCAACCTCACCAACATTTGAAAACGTGGTTTGGATTACATCACTATTTTTCGCCAAAATGGGTTGGTGTTTCGCAAGAAAATCACGATGTGTTGAACATGTTGGCATTGTCTCAAGTTCAAGCTATTTCATTTGTTGAACACGAAACAATTAAGCCGCCATTTAATATTCCTGCTCCAATTGCAATTTATTTCGGTTGTGAAGTAACAGCTCATGTTGACAACAGTAGACTTTTTGAATTTCAGTTAAAGATCGCGGATAAATATTTAACTCAATTGAATCAAAAGTTCCTGAAAAAATCGTTCGCACTAGGGGCATTGATATGTAGTGCTGCTACTGTGAACAAAGCATTAGCTATGGACGACCTTATTTTTACATATTGGGATTTATATCCGTACATGGCGAGTACCTATCGCGATTTTTATCCTGCGCTATTGGCAGCCTCGTTCGTATTAAGTAAGCAAAAAGATTGGCGAATGGATGGATTTGTAATTGAAGAAAACACTACACACACTTCTGTTGTGGTGTACGATACAATTCACTTAGCACAGATAGCAACAGTTCTTAACATTGAAAGCAAAGCGTTAATCAGTATGAATCCGCAGTATATCAAGAAAATAGTTTTACCAACTTATTCGCTTCACTTACCACTTGATAAAGTAGCTGATTTTAACCGATTAAAAGACAGTATATACCAGTATAATCGCGAGACTTATTTTCCTAGTACACTTGACAGTTGCTATGTCTTTTATCGTACAAAATCAGGAGATTATTTTCGTGACTTGATACGGTGGTTTGGTGTTGATTTAGAAGAAATTAAACGCTTAAACGGATTTACAAGTAATACGTTAAAGAAGGATTGGGATGTGTTTTTCAAAGTGGCTTGTGAAGATAGTGCTTTGGTAGCTTCGTTTGATAAATTAGCTAGGAATCAAAAAGATGCGTTGGCAAGAGGTGAGGCTATTCCAGAACCTAAGGTTGTTGAACCGGAAAAACCTCATGCTGTAGCTACAACACCTGTTTCGGGTCAAAAAATAACATATACTGTTAAATCTGGAGATTCCCTATGGGGAATAGGTCAAAAACACAAAGTAAGTGATCAGGATATCATGCGTTGGAATAATATTGACAGTCGCATTCAGCCCGGTCAGAAATTGATTATATACTTACCGTGATGGAAGAACGAGATAACAAATTAATGAAGCCAAAACACATCACGTTTTTTATCGTGATTGTATTTGCAATACTTGCATCCATTGCATATTTTATGCCCGAAGAAGGGCTTCGTGTAGCTGGAAAGGATTTTTATTTTGTTTCGCTCGAAGATGTGTTGAAAGCTGGAGAAGATGATAAAATTGACGTGGAACAACTCATGCAGGCAAGAAAGGACAGCTTGGAGTCAAGGCTGAATGAATTGCGAAATGCACATTATCAATCTATTCAGGACAGTATTGATGCAGCAAATGAATTAGCTAAGTCGGATCCAACTCGACTGCAATATGGTAATGACGAACGAAATGGACTTGATGTGTTTTTTGCTTCTCTTCAAACTCTTTCTACAGGTAATCAATCTGTTCGAATCATTCACTATGGTGATTCTCAAATTGAAGAAGATAGAATCACCTCGTATGTGCGAAAGCGATTACAAACAAAATTTGGCGGTGCAGGTGTAGGGATGTTAGCTCCCTTAGCCATTACGCACAGCTTAACGGTTTCACAATATTCTTCAGAAAACTGGACGCGTTATACTGCATTTGGCGCTGGAGGATCTACTGCATCAGACGGTCGTTATGGGTCTACAAGTGTAATGTGTAAATACAATAACCATATCGCTGATAGCTTAGATACTGTGTGGGTAGAAAAAACGTTTTCGAGTGGATTCGTAACGTTTTCTCCTAGAAGTGGTGCACATGAAACAGTAAAAAATTATAACCGATTACGTATATTTTTAGGTCACAATACGGCCAAGTCAATAATCACGCTTTCTTATGATGGTATTACCGCTTCTAGAGAGATTGAACCTAATTCAAGTCTTCAAATCTTAAATTTTGAGCTTGAAAAACACCCCAGTAAATTAACGATAACGTTTGCAGGGCCAGCTAGTCCTGAAGTTTATGGTATATCATTGGAAACACCAAGTGGAATTCACATGGATAACGTATCCATGCGTGGTGGGTCGGGCACAATATTTCATAAGCTTAATGCAGAACTCACCAAAGAAATGTATGCTGCGTTAAGTCCCAAACTAATTATTCTCCAATTTGGAGGGAATGTGATGCCGTATGTAGATTCTAAGAAAAAAGCTGAGAATTATGGCAAGGAGTTTTTACGAAACATGAAGCGGATTAAACAACTTTGTCCCAATGTATCTTTTTTAGTGATAGGGCCATCGGATATGTCAAAAAATATTAATGGTAAAATGCAAACGTATCCAAACCTTCCAGATGTGCGTGATGCCTTACGCGAGGCCGCATTTGAAATCGGAGGAGCATATTTCGATATTTATGAAGTAATGGGGGGTAAAAATTCCATGCCAAGCTGGGTAGAAAGTAATCCGCCATTGGCTGCAAAAGACTACATCCACTTTTCACCAAAGGGCGCTCAAAAGGTCGCAGAAGTCTTTTATGAATCACTTATGTTGGATTATGAGCATTTTTTAAAACGTCAGAAAGGTAAAAAAGGTAACTGATGCGATATGTATTGAATATAGTAGTTGTGTTGTGTTTTTCGTTACAATTTGGATACGGACAGGTAATTCGTGCTCAAATTGTACCACAAGATTACATACATGAATCACAAAGTTCGCTTGTTTTTCCTGGGTCAATGCGCACTCATGATGTGTTTTTTCAAAAAATGGCCAATTTGATGCTTTTTGGAGAGGGAAAAATCAATGTAGTCCACTTCGGTGGCTCGCACATTCAAGCGGATATTTATTCAAACAGAATGCGTCAGCAATTGGGAAGTTATTTGCCTAACCAACAAGGTGCAAGAGGCTTAGTTTTTCCATATAAAATTGCAAAAACCAATGGTCCGTACGATTACAGTGTGAGCTATACTGGAAAGTGGGAGTCTGTTCGAAATGTCAATAAATCATTTGCTACCAAGCTAGGGGCTTCTGGAATTAGTGTATATACTTCTGATACGAATTCAACCATGCAATTTGTGTTTGACCGAAAAAAGAACTTGCCTCACCAGTTTAAACGAATTATTGTGTTGCATGAATTGGATAGTATGGCTTATGATTTAAGGTGGCTTGGTAGCGATTCGTTAGCACACATTCATCATTATCCCGATTCTGGTTTTAGTGTAATTGAGTTAGCTTTTCCTACTGATACACTAGCGATTGGTTTAAGAAAATCCGATAGCCTTCAAAATCGATTTATTTTATATGGTTTGTACCTTGATAATGATGAGCCAGGTTTTACCTACAATTCGATTGGAGTGAACGGGGCGAGTACACAGTCTTATTTGAAGTGTGAATTGTTTCAGCCACATATTGGCGTGTTGCGTCCCGATATCGTGTTTTTCGGAATAGGGATTAATGATGCGCATGGGCCAAACTTTACGCGTCAAGGGTATGAACAGAATTATGAAAAAATTATCCAACAAATTAAGGAAGTCAATCCACACACTTTTTTTGTGTTCATTACGAACAATGACAGTTATGGATATAACAAAAAACTAAATTTGAATGGAGGATTGGTTCAAGAAGCATTGTACAACTTAGCGAAAAAACACAATGGTGCAGTATGGGATTTATATGAAGTGATGGGGGGATTGAAAAGCGCTAACATTTGGAATGCAAGAGGCTTGCTTAAAAATGACCGCATACATTTTACCATGGAAGGCTATAATTTGATTGGCGACTTATTGTTTAACGCAATCATGGAGGCTTACGATAATTACTTAAAGCTGCAAAATTGATGGACTGGTTACATTATTCTTGGGAATATTTAATTCAAGTGTTGAGTTTCAACGCGTCTTCACCAATGATTTTCACCAAATTTTCGTTTTGGGGTTTTTTCATTATTGCGTACTCTGTTTATGCGTTATTGTATAAAAAAATTGCTTTGCGAAATGGCTATTTATTTTTAATCAGCCTGTTCTTTTACTACAAAACAAGCCATTTATTCTTCATATTGCTCTTGTTTAGCACTGTTACCGATTATTATATAGGCAAGGCTGTCTTTAAAAGTGTCTCTCATTATGCACGATTGTGGCTTGTTGTATTAAGCGTATCGATTAATTTGGGGGTGTTGATTTATTTCAAATACGCCTATTTTTTTACCGAAAGTTACAACACGCTTTTTCACACGGATATTGAAGTTTTTAATCACCTTTCTCATTGGTCGAATGAGTGGTTAGGAACACATTTTAATGTAAACAAAATTATATTACCAGTTGGTATTTCATTTTTCACATTTCAAACGATTAGTTATACGGTTGATATTTACCGAAAACGCATAGAACCAGTTAAAAATTTGATTGATTTTGGGTTTTATGTTTCGTTTTTCCCACAATTGGTTGCGGGGCCTATTGTGCGCGCCAATGAATTTGTACCACAGATATATCAGCCATATAATTTGTCTAAACGGATGTTTGGAGCTGCGGTCTTTTTGATATTGAATGGACTGGTTAAAAAAATGGTTTTAGGTGATTTTATTGCAGTCAATTTTATAGACCGTGTATTTGATAACCCAGGAATGTACACGGGTTTCGAAAGTATGATGGCATTGATTGGGTATTCACTGCAAGTATATTGTGATTTTTCGGGCTACACAGATATTGCTATTGGTGTAGCGATGTTAATGGGCTTCTATTTACCATTAAACTTTAATTCTCCTTATAAAGCTCAAAGTACAGCAGAGTTTTGGGGTAGATGGCATATTTCACTTTCTACATGGCTCAAAGATTACCTCTATATTCCATTAGGGGGAAATCGGAATTCTACTTGGGGAACATGGATTTCGCTTGTGTTAATCTTGTCCGTAATTGTTTTACTAAGTGGAAATATGTGGTTCTTTTTGATTTTTGCAGGTATAGCAGCAATGATTGTAGGTTTAGCGTTTATTTTCCCCGGATTAAAAATAGCAATTATCCGTGATATTAACCTTATGATAACCATGCTGTATGGAGGTTTATGGCATGGCGCGTCGTGGAATTTTGTTATTTGGGGTGGGTTAAATGGATTGGGAGTGGTGTGGTATAAATACTGGAGCAAAATAAGTCCTTTTAAAGACTCGAATGGTATGTTGGTCAAAATTTACGCCATTACAGCAACCTTCTTGTTTATTACCGCCACACGAATTTTTTTCCGAGCAGATGATTTGGATACAGTTGATCAAATGATTCACAGCATGCGGACAAATTTTCAACTAGGCTTGGCTTGGGATATTATTGTGAGTTATAAATGGGTGTTTGTAGCGATGTTGTTCGGTTTTATTATGCATTGGCTTCCTGTAAATGTCAAAGACGGCTACAAAGAGTGGTTTATCAATAGCTCATTACCTGTAAAAATTTCAATTGCTGTAGTAACGGTATTTGTAATTATTCAATTTATTTCTAGTGATTTACAACCATTTATTTATTTTCAATTTTAATACGTATGCGAATTTTTTCTGTTGCAGTTGTTTGGATGACCTTTTATACTGTCTTTGCGCAAGAAATAGTTGCTACAGACAAGTTTGTGCTTCCAAATGAGTTGCCACCAGTTTATGTGCAACAGATAGCGGGAGATTCTTTGTCTACATCATTTTTAATCGTGGTAAGTGACACAGTGCAGCTTCACAAACACCTTTTTCACAGCGAACATATTTTTGTACTTGCAGGTGAAGCGATGTTGTATTTTAATGATAATATAACGAAAATACACCCAAATGATTTTTTATTTATTCCGAAAGAAACGTGGCACGCGGTTAAAGTCACTTCGTCTGAACCGCTTCGGGTAATATCTATCCAATCACCCGGGTTTGATGGGACAGATAGGGTGTTGAAAAATTAACCTAGCAACAATATTTTAGTTGGTGTGTTTTATTCATAAAACAGGTATATGCGAACAATTTTCTTCTTTTTCAGTGTATGGTGTATGTCATCTCAAACAATGGCTCAGGTAGATTCGTTAACTTCCCATATTTTACTTAAACAAGTAGCGCATAATCAGACACAATTAACCCAAAACGGAATGATTTCATTGAACGTTTGGGCGGGAGCAAATATAGTGTCAGGCGGAATAGGGTATTATCAAACTAGTGGAGATACACGTTATTTTCATCAAATGAATGCGTTTTGGAATGTTGTTAATCTCGGAATTGCAGTGCCAGGACTCATCAGTACGTATAAGAAACGAACGGACAATCTTACATTCGAATCGGTATACAAGAATCAACAAAAACTACAAACAATCTACTTATTTAACGCAGGATTAGACATAGGCTACATGGCCTCAGGTTGGGCACTTTTTAATTTTGGAAATAATCAAACGGGTGAAATGCGCCATCGTTTTAGAGGATATGGTCAATCCCTCGTATTACAAGGTGGTTATTTATTTGTGTATGATATGATCATGTTTGCGCTGCTCAAAAAAACAGGAAAGAAGTTGGACGTGATGTGGAAGAATGTATCGATTACTCCTACGGGTTTGGGGATGGTAATTATTTTTCAATAGCGAAAAAATCACAATTAAAATTTATCCTCGCCGGACGGGCAGGTTTATTTGTTGTTTTTTTCATATATTTAGTATAAATTTTTGTAATATGCTTCAAATCAACAAGCTAAATATAGTTGTTTTAAGTATTTTTATTGTGTATTGTGGTACAGTAAATGTTTCATTTACGCAAACAGATTACCAGTGGGCTGAAGAGGGAGCTACTTGGCATTACACAAATAATCAGGTGGCAATAATAGGCTACACAGCTACTGAATATATCCGAGATACTGTCACAAGTCATGGAAATTATCAGTTACTTAAATCCATTTCTCAAAAAGCTTGGAAAACTAACCCTACAGATTATTATGTACAACCGATTCAAAATGCAGGTCAGAATATGCTCAAAAAAGTAGGTGATTCGGTGTTTTTTTTACGAAACAACATCGATAGATTTGCTTTTAAAACAAATGCAATTGTTGGAGAAGTATGGGATTTGGGTACTTTCAGTATAAATGATACTACAAGCAATGTTTATGTTAAAGTTGTAGCCATAAATGAGGTGGATTATTCGGGTGAAATGTTAAAAGAATTTTCACTTGTTCCCTGCGATGAAAATGGAAACACTTTTTTTTATCGAGATACCCTTTCGGATGGATCACCTGTGCCAACTAATTTCTTAATTTCACGAATGAAGCTTGTAAACGAGAAATTTGGCCCCATGAATGGGTTGTTTTCAGCGTTTAGTTTTTCAATTTATAACCCCGATTTTATTGATGAGGTTATGGATCAAGTGATTCTTTGTTATTCTTCAAACATAACACCAACCATTTATATTAATAGTTTAAATTGCACCAATGGTTTAAATCTGCTATCGCTTGAAAACGAAAATATTACTCCGATTTCTATATATCCTAACCCTTTTTCGGAAAATCTTAATTTTAACCATTTAAAATCACATTCTATTGTACAGGTGTATGATTTATGCAACAAAAAAATTGTCGAATTTACAGCTAATCATGAAAATGCAATATTAGAAACGAGTGCCTTCGCTTCTGGAGTTTATTTCATTCACATTTACGAAACAGGTAAGGAACAGCAAATTATAAAAGTGATAAAGGATTGAGTTAATTCTTGTTTTCAGATTTAAAGCATCCCCTCCACAATCTTCGCCGAATTCAAACACATGGGTATTCCTGCGCCTGGGTGAACTGTGCCGCCTGCAAAATAGAGGTTTTTAATGGGTTTTCGGAAATTTGGATGACGAAGAAAAGCCGCAAACCGACCGTTTGCACTGTTCCCAAACACAGCGCCTTTATAGGCTAAGTAGTGATGTGCAATATCGGATGGTGACAATTTGTGTTCAAAAAGGATGTGCTTAGAAATATCCAAATTAAGTAGCCTTGATAGCTTTCTTTTACAGTTAGCACTCGTTTGTTCCACAAGTTTTTCCCAATCTTGCCCCTCATCATGAGGTACACTGATAAGTAAAAACCAATTTTCACATCCTTCAGGGGCGTCTTTTTTCACAATTTTAGAAGATACGTACACATACACCGAAGGATCATTACTTATACGTGCGTTTTGGATGGCGTGATATTCTAAGTTTTCGTCTTGTGCAAAGAAAATGTTGTGTACACCTAGTTCATCAAATTGCTTATCGATAGCCCAATTGAGAACAATCACTGAATTTGAACGAGGCTGTTTAAGTGTTATTTTTGGGCGTTTTATTTCAGGTAACAATTTTTCATAGGTGTGGTGAATATCCATATTGGAAATAATGCAATCGAAATATACTTGTGTATTACCTAAATAGACACCTTTTGCGCACTTATTTTCAACTAAAATTTTCGTTACTTCTGTGTTGAACGAAAAATCAACTCCCTCATCCTTTGCTAATTGGTATAGCGCTTCTACAACACCATACATACCAGTTGTGCATAAAAATGTTCCCAAGTTGAGTTCTAAATGCTGAATAACATTCATTGTGGCAGGAGCAATTAAAGGATTTGAACCAACGTAGGTAGCATAGTAATTGAATAACTGCACATTTTTAGGGTCTTTAAAAAACCGCTGATTGCCTTCGTTCATTGAATGAAAAGCATGAATGTGGCGAAACCGTAATACGCCTGATACCACTTTGCGCTTTAGGAAATTTCGAGCAATGTGTAAAGATTGTTCTATAAATACTTCGTTAGTAATATCGTAAATACGGGCGATGTCTTTTAAATACTTTTTAACTTGTGCTGCACTGTCCTTTGTTTTTAATTGAATTTCGCCAGCAAATGCATCTATATCGGAATGTGCTTTAATTACAGTGCCATCTTCATAAAAATAAGTAAATGTAGGGTCGAGTTTTACATAATCAAAGTATGATCGTGGGTTGCGATTACACAGCGTGAACAGTTCATCAATAAGTTCGGGTAAGGTAAAAACGGAAGGCCCTAAATCAAAACGGAAACCATCTTTATGAAACTGCGCTATTTTACCTCCAGGTGTCGCATTTCGCTCGTAAATCGTCACGTCATAACCTTTCTTTTTCGCACGAATAGCTGATGCCAATCCTGCAATTCCAGACCCTATGACGGCACACGTTTTCATTTACTTACGCTGTTCGGGGAATAAGGATAATAAACCTGTTTCCGATGCTTCACACACACCTCGCTCGGTAATTAACCCTGTAACTAAACGAGCAGGAGTAACATCAAAGCCATAGTTTGCTGCTTTGGTAGTTTCGGGACAGATAAGTACGCTGGTTAATTCACCGGAAGCTGTTTTGCCAAACACGGTTTTTACTTCGTTTTGGTCTCGTTCTTCAATGGGAATTTCTTTTAAACCATCGTTTATTGTCCAGTCCAGTGTAGTAGATGGCAGCGCTACGTAAAAGGGTACGTTGTTGTCTTTAGCGGCTAAGGCTTTCAAATAAGTACCTATTTTGTTGGCAACATCACCTTGTCTAGTTGTACGATCAGTACCCACAATTACCATGTCTACCATTCCGTGTTGCATCAAATGCCCACCTGTATTGTCTACGATGAGTGTATGCGGTATGTGGTGTTTGGTTAATTCAAATGCAGTTAAATTTGCTCCTTGGTTTCGAGGGCGTGTTTCGTCTACCCACACGTGTACGTCAATTCCTTTTTGTTTTGCTTGATAAATCGGTGAAGTAATGGTTCCCCATTCTACACACCCTAACATTCCTGCGTTGCAATGTGTAAGAATATTGACTGTCTGTTTTCCGTTTTTTTCCCAAATGGCTTCAATCAATGGTAAACCGTGAACACCAATCATACGACATGTCTCGACATCGTCTTCCACAATTTGATTGGCTTCATTGAACGCATTTATTATTTGGTCTTCTAGCTCGTTGGTAGAAAAAACAGCTGTTTTCATTCTATCCAATGCCCAAAACAAATTGACAGCTGTTGGACGAGAATTTGCTAGGTCTTTAAAAGCTTGATGAATATAGTCGGGAGATTGAGTGCCGTTTTGAATTTCTAACAATGCAAGATACACCCCATATGATGCAGAGGCACCAATTAACGGAGCGCCACGTACTATCATCTTTTGAATAGCTGCTACAGTATCCGCACAGGTTTTTAGTTCTACCGTTACAAACTGGTGAGGAAGTAAACGCTGGTCAATTACCTCTACAGTCGTTCTATCTTTTAACCAAATGGTTCTAAAACGTTCTTTAGTCATCTAAAATGTTATTTGCGAAAAATCATCCACATTATCAAAGTGAACAGAAGCTTGTGTACCTGGTCTTACCAATTGTATTACCTCAAACCCTGCTTCTCGAGCTGCCTTGAGCTCTTCTTGTACATCTGAAAGAAACAAAATTTCATATGGTTCAAACTTTAGTTCTGCAGCAATGTTTTTGTAAGAACGAGTTTCTTTTTTACCTCCCATTTTTGTGTCGAAAAAATGAGAGAACAAAGGTGTTAAATCACCTTCTTCACTGTGTCCAAAAATTAATTTTTGCGCCTGAACTGAACCTGAACTGTATACAGCAAGTTGAATTCCATTTTCCTTCCATTCCTCTAGTGCAGGAAGCACGTCGGGGTATATATGACCCTTAATTTTTCCTTCTTCGTAACCTTTTTTCCAGATATAACCCTGCAAGGTTTTTAGTGGCGTAAACTTTCGGTCTTGTATACTCCACTGTCGCAGTTGTTCCAAACATTCTTCAGTAGTAGTTAGGTTTTTGCCTTCCTGTTTGGCTTGATCCATAGTCGCTTTGATAATGGGATTAATCAAGTTTGAAGGAAGGGTACTTGCTTCATGGATGTGTTCTCTAAAATAAGGAAAGAGAACCTCATAGACAAAGGAAACAGAAGTTGTTGTTCCCTCAATGTCAGTTAAAATACATTTGATATAACTCATGGTTGATTAAATATACTTTTGCTCTATTCCGGAATGGGTGTATGCTGGTACCCAACCCGACATGTCTATAAATATACGAATTGCTTTTACAAATGGATCTTTTTCGCCTGCATCAAACCAATGTTTTGTTCCGGCAGGAACCGAAATTAAATCTCCTGATTGGCACAAAACGTTGAATACGTCATGCCCCTCTAAGTTAAACCAAAACAACCCTTCGCCATCTACAAAGAAACGCACCTCGTCTTCGCTATGTGTATGTTCTGCTAAAAATTTAGCGCGAATGGCATCATAATTTTCGGTGAGTTTGTTGATGGAAATGACATCGGCGGTTTGATAACCGTTTGCTTCCATATACGGTTTTAATTCATGACGATAGGCGTTCAAAATGTCTTCTTGCGAAGCAGAATCATCAAACACCACATTTGCTTGCCATTGGGCAAAAAACACCTCTCGTTCATTGAGGTAGTTTTTGATGTCTACAGGGTTTTTAATCACTTGACCTGTAGCAGGAATAGTTAACACAGCCATCTTATTTAATTTGCAACAAATTTAGCTCACAAGTTAATAAAAACTCATAGATTTCGAGGTGTCTTTTGGCATCAAAAAGTGTATTTCCCCATGTATACAGTCCGTGTTTTGCCATTAAAAAACCACTATTTGTCATTTTTTCTGCATGTTCACGCACCACCATTCGAAATCGATTCATGTCTTGATCGTTTGAAAAAATGGGTAATTCTACACTACTTTCGTGTGTGGTGATTCCAGGTAAACCCTTTAGCACCTCATACCCTGAAAATGTGATTGATCCGTCCCATTCTTTTTTGTCAGATAACAATGTACCCGCTAGTGAATGCGTATGCAAAATATAGCGTGTATCTGGAAAAAGTTGGTAAATCTCGCAATGGATAAGCGTTTCGGCAGACGGTTTTATGCCTTGAAATTCTGGTGTAGCATTACCATCACCATCAACAACCATAAAGTCTTCAGTGGAAAAATACGTTTTATCTTTACCTGATTTTGACACTACAATTCGCCCATCCATGGCAGGGTGCAAGAACGAATAATTCGTTGATGTCCCAGGTGACCAGCCTTTCCCGTTGATCCAGCGAATTAATTTCGCTAGTTCTCGTTGTGTATGTTCGAGTGTTTCCATTTTGAAATCAAAGGTAGGAAATATGGGTGAACGAAAGGAAAAAGACATGAAAATTCATGATAACATGAAAATGAGTTGTTAGACCGAATAGACATTCCTCATCTACGGGAGTATAGAGAACAATTAATCCTCTTCCCATCCTTCCCAAAAATCGGACATATCGCGTCGATCTTTTTTGGTGGGTTTTCCAGTTCCGTAATCGCGATAGGTGCTTTGAGCTTCTTGGTAGAGCTTGTATTTTTCGAGTTCTTCAAGTGAAGTTTCATCTCGGATATAATCTGCTACCAATTTTGCTCCCACACGTTTGTCTAGTAAAGCGAGAATACGGTAGCGAAAAATAGCGCCATTTCGGGATAGCGAGAGAATATCGTTCACTTTAACTTCACGCGAAGGCTTTATGCCTTCGTCATTCACTTTAATCTTTCCCTTTTTAACTTGATCTGTAGCTAATGAACGTGTTTTTGTTAAGCGAACACACCAAATGAATTTATCGATACGGACTTGCATGGGATAGTGTTAAATATAAATTGTTTCAGCTGTTTGATTGTTTCAATATTTCTGAAGAAAATCTGGGTTAGTGACTGGTATTATTCATATTGCTTCACAAATTCCTCGGCAGTTAAAACCGCAATCCTTGCGTGTTTAAAGTCTTTCAAGTTTCTTGTAATAAGAACTTTGATTCCATTTTCAATTGCACAATAGTATTGGATTGCGTCCTCAAAATCCCTAAAATCTGAATTCAAGGCTAATTCAATTACCTTATCATCAACGGGTAGAACTTTTACTAAAACTTTAAATCTTGATAATATTTTTCTTGCTTCTGTTGCGGACTTTTGCCTGGATAATATATAATTTAAATTCCCAAAACACAATGAAGAAACACAAATGGTTAATTCCTGTTTGTCAGCAAGAGTAAATAATTTTGCTGAATAGTCATAAAAAGGTTCTCTTTTCGCCAAAAGGTCAAAAATGACATCTGTGTCCACGAATATATTTTCTGTCATTTGTATTTTTCAGTTAAATAGTTTGCGTAGTCATCTTTATCATCATATTTTTTTGGCAATTCAATAACACCTGATAAACTTTCCACCAATGGCGATATTTTGTCTTTTGATGGATTTTCTTTTGTTAGCAACTGTAAATAGCTTTCGATTAGTTTTGAAAGACTAATTTTCTTGGATTCAGCATAAACTTTTGCACGATTTATGATCTCTTTATCCAGTTTAAGTGTCAATTTTGTGTCCATAATAGTTAAATATACGTACAAATATACGGATTAAATACGTATAATGCAAATGAAAGTGTTTTTTTGCGCTATGCCTTGTTGCTAAAAATTCTATTTAGTGCCATTAAAAGTTCAACTTCATCAACTCTCTGGTTTTGAATCAAACAATAACACAAGTAATGTGGGTTAAATCTAGAATCAATCTTTCTCAAACATCCCCACAAACTTCGCTCCATCCCCATCTATTGCTGCGCGAAACATGCCGGAAGTGTTGAATTCCATAGTTACCTTACCCATCTTGTCAAGTGCAATGATACCACCATCTCCACCTAATTTTGGTAGCTTTTCTTGTATCACAATTCGAGCAGCTTCTTTCAAGGTCAGTCCTTTGTATTCTATTAGTGCAGCTATGTCATACGCAACTACACCACGAATAAAAAATTCACCCCAACCTGTTGCCGAAACCCCACAAGTAGCATTATTGGCATACGTTCCTGCGCCAATAATAGGTGAATCGCCGATTCTCCCCCAGCGTTTATTTGTCATGCCGCCCGTGGAAGTCCCCGCTACGATATTACCATGTTTATCTAACGCAACGCAGCCAACTGTGCCGAATTTGGAGTCGTTTGTTGCCGCTGTTTGTTCTTGGATTTCTTTTTCTTTTATGCGGTTTAATGCATCCAATCTATTTTGCACAAAAAAGTAGGAGGGATCAACTAGTTCTAGACCTTGTTCTTGGGCAAACAGTTCTGCACCTTCGCGAGCCATCATTACATGTGACGAATGCAACATTATTTCTTTGGCGAGCAAAATAGGGTTTTTAACTGTTTTGACACCCGCTACAGCTCCTGCGTTTAATGTGGCGCCATCCATAATCGAGGCATCTAGCTCATTGGTTTCATCATGCGTCAATACGGCTCCTTTACCTGCGTTAAATAAAGGCGAGTTTTCTAACACAACGATAACAGCCGTTACCGCATCAATGGATTCACCACCGTTCTCTAGAATTTGATACCCAACTGTAAGCGCGGAATCCAATACGTGTATGTATTGCTGTTCCAGCTCTGGGGTCATATTTTCTTTCAAAATTGTTCCAGCTCCTCCATGGAGTACGAGTGCTATAGGTTGATGAATTATTTCCGATTCTAAGGTGTCGTCTAGTTGTTGTTGAGTAGATTGACAGGCTGTAACACAGAAAATAACTAGCGAATAAATGACAGATCGAACATAAAAGTGATTGAATGGATTTTGATTGAGAGACGACATAATTTAGTGATTATATAACGTTTAAAAAGAACTAGCTGTAATTTGTTTGAATGTGAAAATACAATTATTTAACACAATAACATAAGTTTTTTAGATGTTTAGTTGAACACAATTGCGTATTTGATTGTTAATTAGAAAGGAATAATATACTTTTGCCATTACTTTAATATATCAATGTCTTACAAAATACTAATTGTGGAAGACCATAAACTTATTGCTGACACATGGGCAGTAATTTTAGGTCAAAAAGACAACATAACGGTTGTTGGTATTGCAGCGTCTGAAGATGAGGCTGTCGATGTTGCGCGAGATAAAAAACCAGACATTGTTTTTATGGACATTGGATTAAAAACAGGGAATGGTATTCAGGCTACCCAAAGAATTTTAGAAGAAAATAATGCTGTTCGAATTATTGGCTTAAGTGTATACAATGATATTTCGGTAGTACATCAAATGATACTGAATGGCGCAAAAGGCTTTATTACTAAAAACAGCCCAACTTCTGAATTACTTAAAGCCATTGAAGTGGTTGATAAAGGGGAACTTTATTTTTGTAATGAAATAAAAACGCCTTATCTGAGCAGTGAATTATATCAGCGCTTAAATATTGATAACGTATCTTAATGTTTTAATTTTAGCGGAATTTGAAGCGTGAGTGTAACACCTTCGTTGATAGTGGAAACAATACGTGAGTTGAAATTGTGAATTTTCGAACGTTTTTCCATGTTTTGCAACCCTTTCCCATTTGTTAATGCATCTAGTTTCAATCCAATTCCGTTGTCTTTTAGTGTCACTAGTAATTCATTTTTCTCAAGTGAAAAACTTGCTTCAACCTCACTGCATTTTGAGTGTTTAATACTGTTTGAAACAAATTCTTGAAATATTCGGTAAAGGTTGTATGCACGTTCCTTATCTAAGGAATCAATCTGTTTTTCGCAGTTATTGTACTGGATGCTAAATGAAATAATGTTTACTGAGTTGATTTTGTTGAATAAATAGGTAAGTGAATTAGTGAGTGAATTGTTCATCAAATCAGGAGGTGAAAGCTTATAGGTTACATCTCGCAAATGATTTGTAATTGATTTCATAATCTCTCGCACACCATCAAATTTTGGAGATTCAAACTCATTACCAATTGCTTTTTCAATCATTAATTTGAGTAATACTAATTCTTGCGCTAATCCATCATGAAGTTCCATGGTAAGATATTCTCTTTCTTCATCTTGAACTTGACTAATCAGGTTCATCTTATTTTTTTCAAATTTGATTCTTTCCGTTAAATCTTCTAATGAAACTAGATAATTGGTTGAGCTGTTAAGTGTGATTTTACGAATGTTTAATCGTATTTTTTTAATCGTATTTTTAGCTGTTTCAAAATTTAGATACGCAACATGGGGGCAGTGATGATGAACAAAATCTACGGGAAGGTTTTGAAAGAAGGAATGAAAACTTAAATCTATAGCGCCATCTTCTAATTCTGAAAAATCAATAAATGTTTTGTTAACTGCAACAATTTTTTCACCTTGTGTATCAAGTAACACAATGGGTAAAGGATTGTTATCAAAGAGCTCTTTGTATTGTAAAAGTAATAATTGATTCTCTTTCTTTAACGTGTGGAATTGAATTGCCTCATGGATGATTTGTTTCAAATTTTGATAATCCCATGGTTTATTGGCATAACGGTAAATTTCACCCGAATTTATTGATTCCGCCACCACTTCATGTTCCATGTATGCAGTAAGTAGAATGCGAATAATTAGTGGGTGTGTATCTTTCAGTTCTTTAAAATAATTTACTCCTGTTTGCGAAGGCATTCGTTGATCAGATATGATTACCGAAATATCATCGTGAAGGGCTATGATTTCTTTAGCACCCGAAACCGAGTCTGCTGTGAAGATGTTAAAGTCTCTTCTAAAAGAAGCCGTAAAAGCTTGTGTGTTTCTGAGCTCATCATCTATGTATAGAATTTTATGTAGTTCCATGTGTCAATCTATGCAGGTAATACGATAGTAAAGGTAGTACCTTTTTCTGAATCGCTTTCAAAAGAGATGGTACCATTGTGTAATTCAATCAATTGATAAGAAATTGATAATCCAAGTCCAGTCCCTTTTCCTACAGGTTTTGTGGTATAAAACGGATCAAAAATTTTGGAAGCCAGTTCGTCGGGAATACCACATCCATTATCTGTAAATTGTACAATAACACAATTTTTTGCTGAATCAAAATGGGTTGAAACCTTGATATAAGGTTGTTTCCCATGCTGTTGTTCCGATACGGCATCAATAGCATTGTTTAGCATGTTCATAAACACTTGATTAAGCTTACTCGGAAAACAAAGAAATTCTGGTAATTTACCTAAGCTCAATTCCAGTTTAATTCCATCTAACTTGCTTTGGATAAGTGTGATGGTTGCCTTGATACCATCATTAACGTTTCCAGGCACTTTGCTTTTAGAGTCACTTCTTGAAAACGTTCTAAGACCTTGAACTATTTCGGATGTTCGTTTCGCTCCGTCTTCAATTCCACTGATTATTTGATTCAATTCTTGTAACAGATAGTGATAATCAATTTGTGCTTTATACGCTTCTATTTCTCTAATTTTATCTGGATAATTTTCCAATGAAGTGCTTTCATAAAGTTTAATAAGCTCAAACAAGTCGTTTAAATCGCGTTTTAGAGGTTCAATATTGGAAGACACAAAGTTAATCGGATTATTAATCTCGTGAGCTACCCCAGCCGTTAACTGACCCAACGAAGCCATTTTTTCAGATTTGATTAATTCTTTTTGCGATGTTTCAAAATCCACAAGTGTTTGTTGAAGTTCATTATTTAGCTTTTCCAACTGGTCTGTACGCTCTTTTACGCGTGCTTCCAAAATAAGATTTTGTCGCATGACCAATTGTTCATTTTCTTGAAGTGCCTCAATTTCATTGGCCTTTGCTTGGTCTTTTTCTTTTCGGTAAAAATTTATTCGATCTGCCAAGGCGAACGACAAGATCGTCATTTCAAGTCCCGAAGCAAGTTGCATGGAATAACTAGTGTAAAAATTATAGGGTAGTATGCCTGCATCTTTCAACAAAAAAACAATAGAACCGACTAACAATATGGTCCATGCTGCGGTAAAATAATAAGCGGGTCTGTATTTTTTAAATACGAGGTAATATGAAACAATCAATACATATATAGAAAATAAGGCAGTACTAAATTGCATAACCATAAATCCAATTTCGGGTATATTTGTTAGTGAAAACACGATGCTAATCAGAAGAGGAACAGAAAGAAATACTAATCCTATATGGAGTTTGGGTGAATTTTCTTTTGTTTTAAGAAATGAAACGGTAAAAAGCAACCCCATTATGCAAGCTATTGATGCACAAATGGTTAATGCGCTTATGTTGACAGACAAATTGAAGAAATAATTTACACTAAATCCTTTAATCCATAATTGTGTTAAGCCGATAAACAACACATATCCAACATAATATAAATAACTTCTATCTCGAGTTGATAAATAAATAAACAGGTTGTAAAGTACCATAATAATAACTAGACCTGCATATATTCCATTTAACAGATTTCGATTACTTTTTTTCATCCAAACCTGTTTATCAGTACTAATCATTATGGGCAGGATGATTTGTTGTATGGAAGAAATATTAATGTAGAATGTTTTTTCAGTATTCTGTGGAATATTAATTTCAAAAATATAATTAGGATCAATAAACGCTCTTTGATTTATTTGACCTTGGGTATATTTTTTTTCTTCATATGTTTCATCATCAATAAGTTGATAAAACGATACTTGATCAAGAATAGGGTATTCTACATCAATATAAAAAAGAGTTTTTTGGCTTAAATTTTTAATGTTTAATTTGAGCCAAACTGTTCCTTTGATAATACCAAAATTTAATATTATGATTCCCCGCAATCTTACCAGTAGTTATGAGCAACTGCAATAACCATGCGGTCAAACATCCTTTCTCCAAAGT
>ERZ869909.589-NODE-589-length-39202-cov-11.118748_pt1 | contig 39202 bp, 29 predicted proteins | sample MGYA00520892_ERZ869909 | MGnify/ENA primary metagenome ERZ869909 (study PRJEB32215, sample SAMEA104723947) | bioreactor metagenome | biome: bioreactor; feature: anaerobic bioreactor; material: water | place: China | collected 2015-03-12 ...
ACCGTTTATGCGGTGCAAACACTACAAAATCTTCAACCTCAAGACATTCAAAAACTCAACTGGCTCTTTGGCGAAGCTACCCTTCTGGAGGGTGAAACAGCCGCCGCCGGTGCCGGTTTTTGTTTCATAGGCCCGCGTGCCGCTATGGTAACTCCCTGGAGTACCAATGCCGTGGAGATTACTCAAAATATGGGTATTGAAGGCATCATCCGCATAGAAGAGTTTCACAAACTTGAGGAAAGTGATGCCGATTTTGACCCGATGCTGTTGCATAAATATAGGGAGTTGAATCAGGAACTTTTTACAATCAACATTCAGCCGGAAGCGATTAATGACATTACAGACATTGCCGCCTACAACCAAAAGGAAGGATTGGCGATGAGCGATGAAGAAGTGGTCTATCTGGAAGAACTTTCCAAACGTTTGGGTCGCCCGTTGACAGACTCTGAAGTGTTTGGCTTTTCGCAAGTAAATTCAGAACACTGCCGCCATAAAATCTTCAACGGAACTTTTATAATTGACGGCGTAGAAAAACCATCATCACTGTTTAAACTCATTAAAAAAACGTCGGCTGAAAATCCCAATACCATTGTTTCAGCTTACAAAGACAACGTGGCGTTTATAGAAGGCCCCACTGTAGAGCAGTTTGCCCCCAAAAGTGCCGACAAACCTGACTTTTACCAAAAGCAACCGTTTGACAGTGTGATTTCGCTGAAAGCGGAAACCCACAACTTTCCCACCACTGTTGAACCTTTTAACGGTGCTGCAACCGGAAGCGGTGGTGAAATACGCGACCGTCTTGCAGGTGGAAAAGGATCTTTGCCATTGGCAGGAACCGCTGTATATATGACCTCCTACCCAAGACTCGACAACAGGCCGTGGGAACAAAATATCCAAGCTAGAAAATGGCTCTACCAAACCCCGCTGGACATTCTCATTAAAGCCTCTAATGGTGCTTCCGACTTTGGAAACAAATTTGGGCAGCCATTGATTGCAGGTTCGGTATTGACTTTTGAGCATAAGGAGTCCCCCTCCGAATCACCCCAAGGGGGAGAGCCCAAATCCAGAATGTTGGGTTATGATAAAGTAATCATGCTTGCCGGTGGTATTGGCTATGGTAAAAAAGACCAGAGCAAAAAAGATACGCCCAAAAAAGGCGACAATATTGTAATTTTAGGGGGTGATAACTACCGTATAGGGATGGGAGGTGCTGCAGTGTCTTCGGCTGATACCGGAGCATTTTCAAGCGGTATCGAGCTCAATGCCATTCAGCGTTCCAATCCGGAAATGCAAAAACGCGCCGCAAATGCCATTCGCGGTTTGGTAGAAAGCGAGCACAACCCCATCGTGTCTATTCACGACCACGGAGCGGGCGGACACCTCAACTGCCTGAGTGAACTTGTGGAAGAAACCGGCGGTGAAATCGCTTTGGAAAAACTTCCTGTGGGCGACCCGACCCTTTCCGCCAAGGAAATTATTGGAAACGAATCGCAGGAACGTATGGGACTTGTTATTGGCGAAAACGACACCGAAACCTTGCGTCGCATTGCCGAGCGTGAGCGTTCACCTATGTATGAAGTGGGCAAAGTAACCGGCGACCATCGTTTTGTTTTTAAAGCTAAAGACAGTAAAAGCCCGATGGATTTAGCACTCGCCGATATGTTTGGCAGCTCGCCAAAAACCGTGATGACAGACCAAACTATCGAGAGAAACTATCCCGCACTCAGCTATTCACAAGACAAAATAAAAGACTATATCACACAAGTGTTGCAACTGGAAGCCGTGGCTTGTAAGGACTGGTTGACCAACAAAGTGGACCGTTGTGTAACGGGACGCGTTGCCAAACAGCAATGTGTGGGGCCGCTTCAAATTCCGTTAAACAACTGCGGTGTTATGGCACTCGACTACAACGGCAAGGAAGGCGTTGCGACCAGCATTGGGCACTCCCCTATTTCGGGCTTGATTGACCCGGTGGAGGGTTCACAAAACTCCATAGCCGAAGCCCTGACCAACATTGTCTGGGCACCGTTGAAAGACGGTTTGCAATCGGTTTCACTGTCGGCCAACTGGATGTGGCCGTGCAACAACCCCGGCGAAGATGCACGTTTGTATGCCGCTGTGGAAGCCGTTTCAGAGTTTTCCATTGCTTTGGGCATCAATGTACCCACAGGTAAAGACTCGCTTTCGATGAAGCAAAAATATCCCGACGGTGAGGTGATTTCTCCCGGCACGGTGATTATTTCGGCTGCCGGAAACTGCGATGCCATAACCCAAGTGGTGGAGCCGGTGCTCCAAAAAGGAAAAGGCAGTATTTACTACATCAACCTCAGCAAAGACAGTTTCAAACTGGGCGGCTCTTCGTTTGCGCAAATATTCAATGAAATCGGCAATGAAGCACCTTCAGTTAAGGATGCCGCTTATTTTAAATCCGCTTTCAACACCATTCAAAACCTCATCCGCGATAACCAAATCGCTGCCGGACACGATATTTCTTCGGGCGGAATGCTCACGGCACTTTTGGAAATGTGTTTTGCAGATAATGAGTTGGGGGCTGATATTATCCTCACCCCAACCCCTCTCCTAAGGAGAGGGGCTTTTGAGACTGATGATTTGGTCAAAATATTGTTTGCAGAAAACAGCGGGGTGTTGATTCAAGCTATCGATGATTCTAGCATTGAAAACGCTTTCGCGAAAGCGAACATAGAAATCCATAAAATAGGAACCGTTACCGAAAGTGACACGCTTTCTATCACACACGGTGCGGCCACCGAAAGTTTTTCAGTTGCTGAACTGCGTGATGTGTGGTACAAAACCTCTCACCTTTTGGATAGAAAACAAAGCGGTGTTCAAAAAGCCGATGAGCGTTTTGAGAATTATAAAAAACAACCGTTGGAGTTTATATTCCCCAAACATTTTAGCGGAAAACTAAACTCCCCTCTCCCTAGGAGAGGGGCCGGGGGTGAGGATAGTGAGGAACGCATAAAAGCAGCTATCCTTCGTGAAAAAGGTAGTAACAGTGAGCGCGAAATGGCCAACGCGATGTACCTTGCAGGCTTTGACGTGAAAGATGTGCATATGACTGATTTGATTTCAGGGCGTGAGACCTTGGAAGACATTCAGTTTATAGCAGCCGTGGGCGGATTCTCCAACAGTGATGTTTTGGGAAGTGCCAAAGGCTGGGCCGGTGCTTTTCTCTATAACGAAAAAGCCAACAAAGCTTTGAAAGATTTCTTTGCCAGACCTGATACCTTGTCACTGGGTGTGTGCAACGGTTGCCAGTTGTTTATAGAGTTGGGACTTATAAATCCAGGCCACGAGCAAAAGCCTAAAATGCTTCACAACGACAGCGGGAAGTTTGAATGTACTTTCACTTCGGTTGAAATTGCGGCTAACAACTCGGTGATGCTTTCTACTTTAGCAGGAAGCAAATTGGGTATCTGGTCGGCACACGGCGAAGGAAAGTTTAGTTTCCCTTACGGAAAAGAAAAGTACAACATTGTAGGCACCTATGGTTATGAGGGTTATCCTGCCAATCCCAACGGTTCAGATTTCAACACCGCCATCCTCACTGACAACACCGGACGCCACTTGGTAATGATGCCTCACTTAGAGCGCTCTACCTTCCCGTGGAACTGGGCTCATTATCCAAAAGACCGAAATGATGAGGTTTCGCCTTGGATAGAGGCGTTTGTGAATGCGAGGGAATGGATTGAGCAGAAGAAGTAACTTCTAGTCTTAATGGTGAGTAGATAGTTGTTTGCAAAACAGGCAAACTACACTATTCAACAATCTGACTGCAAAAAGTAAAAATGTACTTCATTAGAACGAGGTTACTACCAGTTATTGTTTGGGGTGATATTTGATTAAACTAAATTTTACAGTACTTTTGTTTAGGAAAACTTTAACAAACTACAAAAAAGATGAATAAATTTATACTCAAGTCTATTTCCTGTATGTTGTTTCTATCTTGTGGGGTAAAGCTAAATACCGGAGATTTAATCTATAAGGAAGGTGTCACTTTTAAAGCTGAAAGAATAATTAAGGCTAAAGGCAAAGAACAAGGCAATGTCAACTATTTCGCTCCCAAGGGAACTCATTTTATTCAGTTGCATTTGACGTTTGAAAACAAAACGAATTTAGAGCAAATAGTTGACCCGGAAGATATTTTTTTATTAGACGATAGGAATAATAAATATTCGGTTGATATGGTTGCTCAGGGCATCACAACCAACCCTTTTAGGATTAAGGAACATAGATTAAAAGCCGGCCAAAGTAAAAGGTTTCTAATGGGCTTTGATTATGGCTTTCCACAAGATTCTAAAATAAGGATTTTAGTATTGGATAAAATCTACAACCTATAGAACTACGAAGCAAAGGCTATCATATGCATTGATATTTGATTAAAATAAACTTTATAGTTCTCTTATTAGGGAAACTTTAATAAATTTAAAAAAGGATGAATAAATTAATACTCATGACTATTTCCTGTATTTTGTTCCTATCATGTGGAGTAAAACTTAATACCGGAGATTTTATATATAAAGAAGGTGTCACTTTCAAAGCTGAAAGAATTATTGATGCTAAGGGCAAACAAGTTGCTAATGTCAACTATTTCGCCCCTAAGGGAACTCGTTTTATTCAATTGCATTTGATTTTTGAAAACAAAACGGATACGGAGCAAATAGTTGACCCCGAAGATATTTTTTTATTAGACGATTGGAATAATAAATATTCTATGTCTTTTAATATGAAGAAACGTAAGTTAAAAGCCGGTGAAAGTAGAAGAGTGGCAATAAATTTTGAACCCGCCTTTCCGGAAGGTTCTAATGTAAGGGTTTTAATAGTGGATAAAATCTACGACCTATCATACCGTTTGTAGAACCGTTTAGAAATGGCACGTAAAGGCAACCGTTATTTTAGCATAACTTACAATTTTTCAAAAACACGCACATCTACATAATATGAAGTACTTCTAACCGAAAATACTCCTGTCGATTCCCCATGATAGCTTCTTACTATCAACTGTCCTTTGGGGTTTTTGCCAATCGAAATCTTAGTTAATTTAGATTTATCGAAAATAAACGGTACTAATGTCCGGTTGTATTCCAAATCAATATAAAATTCAGTCCTCGTTTTTTTACCCTTTAATTCCAACTTTTTGTCAATAGTTTGTCCATCTTTAACTACTTGAAAACCCAAAACAAGAGTACGGTCATCTGGAAAAGTCAAGGTAAATTTCTCTGTTATTTCATTTTCGATAAAGAAAGATTCCAATATGTTAAATGCTGCCAAATGTCGTTGTGAATCAGTAGATGTTCCTGCATACGTTCCGCTCAAAACTTGTAAATCCTCAATTTTATCAAACCCAAAGGTTTTATGCACTCTGGGTGAACAAGAAATTATCACAACAATGATTAAGGTAGTTAAGCAGTATAGCTTTTTATTCATTTCTTAATTTATTTTGTTATTTGAAAAATCAATCTAGTTAACTGGGACTTCCTACATTCTACAATGTGTAATCCGGCTTTATAATTATAAAGTGAACCAAATTATAGCAACCATCTTTGATGGTTTTCAAAATATTCTTGATAAGAAAAATAGTAACTAAATACTCATCAAATATAAAATATTAAATTTATTAGACCCATAATTTTTTGTGCTTTCAATAGATATACTCATAAAAGCCCTAAAACTATAGATAAAAAAGGGAATGCCCCTACAACATTGTAGGCACCTATGGTTATGAGGGTTATCCTGCCAATCCCAACGGTTCAGATTTCAACACCGCCATCCTCACTGACAACACCGGGCGTCACTTGGTAATGATGCCTCATTTAGAGCGTTCTACCTTTCCGTGGAACTGGGCTCATTATCCAAAAAACCGAAATGATGAGGTTTCGCCTTGGATAGAGGCGTTTGTGAATGCCAGGGAGTGGCTGGAAAATAAGTAACTCAATCTAACTAATTATAAAAAGCTGTTTGAATAAAATCGAACAGCTTTTTGTGTTTTTTACCATTCGTCCATCCAAAACTGCCAACCGTCAATTCATCAAATATAAAACAAACAGGCAGCGGTAGATTTGCTTCATAATTTTAAAAATCAAATAATTATGAAAACATTATCTACTACTCTTATACTTTTTATTTTTAGTATAAGCATGACAATCGGAAGTGCAAAACTAATGGCACAACCACCCAATGACCTAATAGCTAATGCTATAAACCTTGTCAATCAACCCATACCTTATACCGGAACCAATGTAAACTTTCCGGCGGCAACCAATACAAATGATTTTACCAATGGCTCAGGCTGTATGGTAAGTCACGAAGGTGTTTGGTATAAATTCACAGCCACAAAAGTGGGAAATGTAGGTGCGGGTATTATAAACCCCAGTGGAGCTTCTGTTGTTTTTTTTGAAGGACCTGCTACAGGCGTAACTTCAGGCACACAACTCACCTATGTAAATCAGGCAAGTAACCCTTGTGCAATGCAGTCCGTGGCAAGCATTCAAACCGAGGTTGGCAAGACTTATTACATCTATATGCGCAATCTGATTATTTCTGATGTCATCATAAATATATCAGCAGCCATTTTGCTTCCGCCTAATGATTTGATAGAAAATGCAATCAATTTAGGTCATGGACCAATTCCCTATACAGAAACGTTGGTAAATTTTCCCGGGGCAACAAACACAAACGATCATACTCCCGGAGGAACCGGTTGTGCTTTGTCACAAGCTGGTATTTGGTATAAATTTACGGCGACAAAAGTAGGTATGGTAAATGCAGGAATTATGAATCCTAATGGAGCTGTAGTTATATTTTTTGAAGGTCCGGAAACCGGAGTTTCTTCAGGAATGCAACTCACTCACGTGAATCAGGCCAACAACCCTTGCTCAAGCAGTCCTTTAGCCAGTATCCAAACAACTATTGGTAAAACCTATTACATATATATGAGAAATACGGTGGTTTCAGATATTGGAATCGACACTACTAATGCATTTCAAGCTCCTGAAAATGATTTAGTTGCAAATGCTATTGATTTGAACAATATGGAAGAATATTTTAATAATAATATTCATTTTTTAATGACGACTTCAACCAATGACGGTGGTCAACAAGGAGGCTGCAATACCGGCTCAACACCCGGAATTTGGTATAAATTTACTGCAGGCACTGACGGGCAAGTGGTTGCCGGTCTTAGTTCTCCCCCTAATGAAAGTGCAATTATATTTTTTACTGCAGCAAACGAAAATGCACAAACCGGAGCAGATTTGACCTGGGTAGATCAACCAACGAATATTTGCAACACAAATAATTTAGTTTCCATACAGGCCACAGCCGGATCAACTTACTATGTTTTTGTTGGCTCTGCAATTGCCTATAGTAATTTTGCCATTAATCTTTCCGGTGTTTTAAGTAGTTCTGAACATACCATAATTGATTTCAATTATTACCCCAACCCGGTTGTTGACCAATTGCATTTTAATTCAAAAAACACAATTGACAACATCAAACTATACAACCTTTTAGGGCAAAATGTATTGAATCAAAATATAAACAACAATTCGGGTTCAATAGACTTAAGACATCTGTCAAAAGGGATGTATCTGGCTGAAATTACATCCGGTGGAGCAACAACAACTGCCAAAATCCTGAAAAAATAAACGCTATGGAATATTTTGTTTTGATTTTACTGGTTGTCTTTATCGCAATTGCCTCCGGCAATCAGAAAAAAGTTGAAAGCCTTGAAAAAGAAGTAACCAAGCTTAAAAACATACTAAAATCAGAAGATCTTTAATACATCATTGTTTATAGTTAAATTTAGTTAGTTGACAAAAATGCTGTTTTGTAGTGGATACAAAGCAGCATTTTAAATAAATTAAGTACTTTTAAATCTACCTATCAAAACCTCATTATACTTTGAATCCAATTGCAGTACATAACCGGGCATTAAACAAAGAGCAGTTTGAGGAAACACTCATATACTTTGCCTCTGCCATACATACCGGAATGAATGAAGAAGATGTTTTGTGGGATTTGGCTAAAAACTGTATTTCTAAGCTGGGTTTTGTAGATTGCGTGATTTATTTAGTTGATTTTAAAAATCAACTACTCGTTCAAAAAGCGGCCTATGGCCCCAAAAACCCAAAGGATTTTGACATCTACCAGCCGGTTGCCATTCCGTTGGGAAAAGGAATTACAGGCACCGTTGCCCTTACCGGTCAAGCCGAAATCATTGCAGACACTTCACAAGACCCCCGCTATATCATTGATGATGAAATGCGCTATTCAGAAATCTGCGTACCCATTAGGGCAAACGGTGAAGTTTTAGGCATCATTGATTGTGAGCATCCCGAAAAAGAATTCTTTACCTCACAGCACCTTAGAATGCTTAAAGCAATTGCATCCATTTGCGGCATTAAACTCAAACAAATCAAAACCGAACAAAAAATAAAATCCGAACAGGAAGCTATGCTTCAGGTTAAAAACCAGATACTGGATTTAAAACTCAAAGCCTTTCAATCACAAATGAATCCACATTTTGTGTTTAACACGCTCAATGCCATTCAATTTTTTATAACCAACAACGACCAGATTCAGGCACTTAATTATCTGTCCACTTTCAGTAAACTCATTAGATTTTATCTAAAAAACATCGACAAGGAAACTATTTTACTCAATGAAGAAACCGAAATGCTAAATCATTATCTCAATCTTCAAAAACTGAGATATGACAACCGGTTTGAATATACTATCAATCAGCATCCCGCTTCATTAAACAGCGACACCTTGATACCGGCATTTTTAATGCAGACCCTGCTTGAAAACATCATTGAATTTTCCATTTTTACCCAAAGAAACTCCTGTCAAATTCACCTTACTTCTAAAATTACCCCTGAACAAGTCGAGGTGGATGTCGATTTCAGCTATGAAAACAATGGTGAAAGTATCGAAAAACGACTGCCCGAATACCGGGAGCAAATCACCAAATGGCAAGACCAAATAAGACTACTGAATGATACAAGAAATTATAATATTAAAAAGAAAGTAACTTTCTACTCTGAAACCAACCAAGAACTTTCAGGTGGAAATATTAAACTGTGTCTGCCCAATCTCATTTAATTATGAAACCATTTTTTGTCCATAGCATTTCTTTAATTTTCTGTTTCTGCGGAATGCTTTTGCAAGGGCAAAACAATACAGGTACTGATATTCCATTTGAGATACTGAAAGTGGGAAAAGAACCCCTCGCTCCCGAAAATGTAATTTCCAATCCGCAATGGTTCAGCGATAAAAAGCAATTTTCAAAAACACATCCCAAAGAAGTGTATTGGTTGAAAGCCGATTTTTCTGAATTTCTGGCTGATTTCCCTGAAGATGAAATACGCTATTTGAGTTTTGGAAACCTGAACAAAGCCGAAGTTTATTTTTGTGAAAACGAAAATTTATATTCCTGTAAAGCAGGAAGTTTTCAGCTAAATCGTGAATTTACAGGCATCTTTCCGGTAAAAAAAGAAAACCTGATTGACAGCACATTTCTTTTTTTGAAATTTTCAAAACTCAACACCCGCTATAATCTTAGCAGTCATCGATTGACGCTTTACAATGAAGACGTTCACGTTTTCAGAGAAAACCATATTTCTATCAGGCAGTCAAAAATTGCAAAACAAACCTTTTTGTTTTTAGGTGTTTCAATTTTGGTAATTCTGATGGCGCTGACCATTTTTTTGGTAAACCGAAAAAAAGAATACTTGTATTATACGCTGTTTGTTTTATGTATGGCACTCTTTTTTGGAAGAAATTACTTGAGTTTTTATGAAGAAACTATTGGCAATTATTCATTTACAAATTTCTTTCTGAGCAATTTTCTGGAGATTTCATCCAGTATTTTTTACATACTCTTCGTAAAATTCTATCTGAATACTTCAAATTTCTACCCGCTTCTCAACAAAATATTCAATTTTGGAATCAGCTTTTTGACGGTATTTTTAATTATAAACAGTGTGCTTTTGTTTCAGGGCAATTTTTCTGTACACATTACCTTGCTGGACGTGAGGGCAATCGTTATTTCCGCTTTTGTTTTATTCAGCATTGTCTATTTGTTTTTTCATCTAAAAAACAAACTGGTGTATTTTATAATTGCAGGTTCGCTGTTTTATTCCATAGGCTCCATATTGGTATACACCACAGGGCAGGGTCATTTTTTAAGAACGGGAGCTTTGTTTGAAATTATCATTTTCGGACTGGGATTGGGTTACAAAATAAAACTTGAACAGGCTGAAAAATTCAGGCTTCAGGAAGAATCCATCAACCATTACATCACGGCACTCAGGGCACAAATGAACCCGCATTTTATTTTTAATTCGTTGAGCTCCATACAGCATTTGGTTTTGAAAAATGATACTCCGGGAGCGTTAAAATATTTATCCAAATTCAGTCAATTAATGCGTTCAACTTTGGAAAGTTCTATTGAAAAGAACGTCACATTGGCCGAAGAAATAAAATTACTGGAAACCTATCTTGATCTGGAATCACTGCGCTTTGATGATAGTTTCACTTACGAAGTCAAGGTTGAAAAACACCTCAACACCCAATTGCTTGAAGTGCCTTTACTCATCATTCAGCCTTTTGTGGAGAATGCCATACTGCACGGTTTGCTTCATAAAAAGGAGGGTGAAAAAAAACTGATTATTTCCTTTTCGGAAGATGAAACTCACATAATTGCAACCATAGAAGACAACGGAATCGGCAGAAAAGCCAGTAAAAAATTATATGAAGAAAACGCCCGTCCCGGAAAAATATCAAGGGGAATGGAATTGACAGAAAAACGTATTGAAATTTTCAAAACCCATTCTGACAAAGCCGGCTACTTTACAATTGAAGATTTAGCAGATGCTTCCGGAAATCCCGCAGGAACAAAAGTTATTATCAAAATTCCAAAAAATTGAGTTTATGAAATTAAAAGCAATTATAGTAGAAGACGAAAAACACAGCCGTGAAACCCTTAAAAACTTGCTGGAAAAATTCTGTGAAGGCGTTGAAGTAGTGGGCATGGTAAACGGCGTAAAAGAAGCATTGGAAATGATACCCGACAAAAATCCGGATGTGGTTTTTTTGGATATTGAACTTCAAAACGGCACCGGTTTTGACATCCTCACCCAACTGCCTGAAATCACTTTTGAGGTCATTTTCACCACGGCTTTTGACCAATATGCCATCAAGGCGGTTAAGTTTAGCTCGTTGGATTATCTATTAAAACCCATAGATCTGGAAGAACTGCAGCAAGCGGTTGAGAAAGCCAAAAAAGCCAAAAACAAAGAAGATTACAACCGGCAGTTAAAAACACTCTTGCAAAATATCAAGCAGCCCAAACTTTCAAAAATATGTCTGTCAACTTCAGACGGATTTGAATTTGTCAATACTTCAGAAATACTGTACTGCGAAGCCGGAGGCTCTTACACCACTTTTGTTCTAAAAAACGGTAAAAAATTGTTAGTAAGCAAACACCTGAAAGAATTTGAACTTTTACTGCTGGACAATCATTTTATGCGTGCACACAACAGCTACCTCATCAACCTGAAAGAAGTAAAAAAATATGTAAAGTCAGACGGCGGTTATATTGTAATGAACAACGACGACATTGTAAGCATTTCCAGAAACAAAAAGGATGAATTTTTGAATGCTATGCATACAATGATGTAACTTCAAACACTTTTTAAAATCTAAACCGGAAACTCCACTTTTTTTCTTATTTTGCATAGCATAAATTTGAAAAAACCATGAACACAGTTACACGCTTGTTTGATTTCCCCTACTATCAACTCTCAAAAAATAACCTACCTGATTGTCTTGTAACCAAATATGGCGACGAATGGGTAAAAACCTCTACCCAGGAATATATTGACAAATCCAATGCAATATCCAGAGGGTTGCTGCGACTGGGTGTCAACAAAAACGATAAAATTGCAATTATTTCTACCAACAACCGCACAGAGTGGTGCATTATGGACATTGGGGCACTGCAGACCGGCGCACAAACCGTTCCCATTTATCCTACTATCAGTGCTGAAGATTATGAGTATATTTTAAATCATTCAGAGTCTGTGTATTGTTTTGTCTCAGACCGTGATGTATATGACAAAGTAATGTCCATTAAAAAAAATGTACCTACACTCAAAGAGGTATATACATTTGATTTGCTTTCAAATGCAAAAAACTGGAAAGAAGTATTGGATTTAGGTGAAGACAACTCCAATCAAAACGAAGTCGAAGCCCGAAAAGAAGCTGTTGAGCCAAAGGAACTCGCAACCATAATTTACACATCGGGCACCACCGGAAAACCCAAAGGAGTTATGCTTTCACACCACAACATTGTATCAAACGTGCTTGACAGCGCACCAAGAATTCCGGTGCCGGAAGGCAACTCCAGGGCTATGAGTTTTCTTCCTGTCTGCCACATTTTTGAAAGGGTGATTCTTTATATCTACCAATACTATTCAATAACCATCTACTTTGCCGAGTCTATCGAAAAAATAAGCGATAACCTCAAAGAAGTAAAGCCCAATGTAATGTCAGTCGTACCTCGATTACTCGAAAAAGTATATGATAAAATTTATGCTAAAGGTGCCGAGCTTACCGGAGTTAAAAAGAAATTGTTTTTCTGGGCCATTGAACTGGGCTTGCAATATGAGCCCTATGGAGCCAACGGCTGGTGGTACGAATTCAGATTGAAAATTGCCCGAAAACTCATTTTCAGCAAATGGAAAGAAGCATTGGGCGGAAACCTGGAAGTAATGGTTTCAGGAAGTGCTGCTCTACAGCCGCGTTTGGCTCGTGTTTTCGCAGCAGCAGGAATTCCCGTTATGGAAGGTTATGGGCTGACAGAAACCTCTCCGGTTATTTCGGTAAACGACCAAAGAAACGGATTGTTTAGAATAGGTACTGTAGGTAAACCTATTCCAAACGTGGAAGTAAAAATTGCCGAAGACGGCGAAATACTCTGCAAAGGCCCCAACGTGATGATGGGTTATTACAAAGACCCCGAAAAAACCGCTGAGGTTATGAGCGGCGATTATTTCCACACCGGCGACATTGGTGAAATTGATACAGACGGTTTCATAAAAATTACCGACCGCAAAAAAGAAATGTTCAAAACCAGCGGAGGAAAATATATAGCACCACAATTATTGGAAAACGCTATGAAACAGTCACTGTTTATTGAGCAAATCATGGTCATTGGCGATGGTGAAAAAATGCCGGCAGCGTTTATTCAACCCAGTTTTGATTTCGTAAAAGAATGGGCAAAAAGAAAAAATATTGACATTGGAAACACTTTAGAAGATTTATGCAACAACAAACAGGTTATAGCCCGCATTCAAGAAGAAGTTGACCACTACAACGAACGCTTTGGTCAATGGGAAAAAATCAAAAAATTTGAACTCACTCCCGAGCTTTGGAGCATCGATGCCGGACACCTCACCCCCACTATGAAACTTAAAAGACGTGTGGTCAAAGAACGCTACAAACATTTGTATGAAAAAATCTACAATCAAGTGTAAGTTTTTCTTACTCTATTGATTCTTCTGAAAGACCCAAAAACATTGGTGTTAATTTTATATATGTTAGTTTTTTGGATAAAATAAAATTTTATTCACAACTTTTTAATACATTTATTGTCAACTAACAAAAAACCTTTGCCAATGAAAACAAAAAATTTTTTGGCTTCCGGTTTTGCCGGAGGTATTGTTTATTTCCTTCTAGGATGGCTGTTTTATGTTGTCTTGTTTAAAGACTTTTTCCCTCCCAATCCCAACGAAGGCAACGAAGACATCCTTATGATTTTTCTTGGATGTATGTCCTATTCTTATTTCATTGCCTACATCTACACCAAGTGGGCTCAAATTTCAACTTTGGCCACAGGTGCTAAATCAGGTGCTCTAATTGGTCTTTTTATGGGACTGATTTGGAACTTCTTTTATATGGCCATGTCTGTAGATTATCCTTGGAAATCTTTTGGAGCTGATGTATTTATAATGATTGTGACCACTGCCATTACAGGTGCTGTTATTGCAATGGTTAACGGTAAAATGGGTGACTAAAAAACCTAAAAACTATTATTTCTTTAAAACTCCTCCAAACGTGAGGAGTTTTTTTTTACAAAATATTATGTTATTTATTATGCGTGCATAGTATTTTTTTGTATATTTACATTCCTGAAAAGAAAAAAAACCCCTCTCCGGTTACTGAGCGTAGTCGAAGTATGGAGATGGGGTTGGGGTGAGGCCTATGAAAGACAAAACAATCGACTATCTATTAAGAACTACGTGGCAGGCCGTTACACGTATGTATAACGAAGAGGCTGCCAAATTTGAAAGCACCATGGCAACAGGGTTTGCACTTTTAAGCATCGATCCGGAAGAAGGAACTCCTTCCACCTCTTTAGGTCCGCGAATGGGTATGGAAGCCACCAGCCTTTCCAGAACCCTAAAAACCATGGAAGACCGCGGTTTGATATACAGAAAACCCAATCCCGAAGACGGGCGCGGTGTACTTATATATTTAACCGATTTCGGAAAAGAAAAAAGAGAATACTCCAGAGACCGGGTACTAAAATTCAACGAAGCCATTCGCTCCAAAGTCTCTGATGATAAAATAAACATCTTTTATGAAGTGATGGAAACCATCAATGAAATGATTTCCAATAAAAAAATATATAATAATCTTTAAAATAAACCCGTCAATTCCCCCTCCTTTGGAGGGGGTTAGGGGGAGGAAAACTATGAGTAACAGAAGAATCAACAAAGTAGCCGTCATAGGCTCCGGGATAATGGGAAGCGGCATTGCTCTTCACTTTGCCAACATTGGCGTGGAAGTGCTCCTGCTGGACATCGTGCCCCGTGAACTGAATGACATGGAAAAGAAAAAGGGACTTACATTACAGGACAAATCTGTTCGTAACCGCATTGTGAACGAGTCTCTGCAAAACTCTATCAAATCAAAACCTTCACCGGCCTATCACAGCAGTTTTGCAAACCGCATCACCACCGGAAACCTGGAAGACGACATCGCCAAAGTTAAAGAGGCCGACTGGATTATTGAAGTAGTTATCGAGCGATTGGACATCAAAAAACAAGTGTTTGACAATCTCGAAAAACACCGCACACCGGGAACACTCATCACTTCAAATACTTCGGGAATTCCCATTCAGTTTATGAATGAAGGACGCAGTGAAGATTTCCGCAAGCATTTTTGTGGCACTCACTTTTTCAATCCGCCACGTTATTTAAAACTCTTTGAAATCATTCCGGGACCGGACACATCGCAGGAAGTTTTGGATTTCTTGAATGAGTATGGCGAAAAATTCCTTGGAAAAACTTCGGTGTTGGCAAAAGACACGCCGGCATTTATAGGTAACCGCATTGGTATTTTTGGCATCCAAAGTCTTTTCCATCAAGTAAAAGAACTGGGACTAACCGTTACCGAAGTCGATAAACTAACGGGACCCGTAATTGGTCGCCCAAAATCGGCCACCTTTCGCACCGTTGATGTGGTAGGTTTAGATACTTTGGTGCACGTGGCCAACGGAATCTACGAAAACTGTAAAGAAGACGAAGCCCACAACCTTTTTAAACTCCCCGATTTTATTTCAAAAATGGTGGAAAACAAATGGCTGGGAAGCAAAACCGGACAAGGTTTTTATAAGAAAGTGAAAAAAGATGACGGTAGTAGCGAAATTAAAGAACTAAACCTCAACACCCTCGAATACCAGTCCACCAAAAAAGCAAACTTTGCCACCCTTGAAAAAACCAAAACCATCGACAAACCCATCGATCGTTTTCCGGTATTGGTAGCGGGCGACGACAAAGCGGCTGAGTTTTACCGCAAGAACTTTGCCGGTATGTTTGCCTATGTTTCCAACCGAATACCAGAAATTTCAGACGAACTTTACAAGATTGACGACGCGATGAAAGCCGGTTTCGGCTGGGAAAATGGTCCGTTTGAAATTTGGGACTCCATAGGTGTTGAAAAAGGACTCGAACTCATCAAAGCCGAAGGACTTCAGGCAGCAGCCTGGGTAAATGAAATGCTGGCTTCAGGCAATAAATCATTCTATACCATAAAAGAAGGAGCTACTTATTTTTATGATATTCCAAAAAAACAGCAAACCAAAATTCCCGGACAAGATGCCTTTATTATCCTAAACAACATCCGCGAAAGCAAAAAGGTTTGGAGCAACAAGGAAGCTTACATCCAGGATTTGGGAGATGGCATTATCAATCTGGAATTCAATTCTAAAATGAATACCATAGGTGAAGGTGTTCTCGCCGGAATCAACAAAGCCATTGACCTGGCCGAAAAAGATTATAACGGTCTTGTCATTGGCAACCAAGCCGCCAATTTCTCAGTAGGTGCCAACATCGGGATGATTTTTATGATGGCGGTTGAGCAGGAATACGACGAGCTCAATATGGCCATCAAATATTTTCAGGACACGATGATGCGGGTGCGCTACTCCTCTATCCCTGTGATAGTCGCTCCTCACGGAATGACTCTGGGCGGTGGATGCGAAATGAGTTTGCACGCCGATAAAATTGTCGCAGCTGCAGAAACCTATATTGGTTTGGTAGAGTTTGGCGTCGGAGTTATTCCCGGAGGTGGTGGTTCAAAAGAAATGACTTTACGAGCTGCAGATACTTTCAAAAAAGACGATGTAGAACTAAACGTGTTGCGCGAACACTTTCTCACGATAGGAATGGCCAAAGTATCTACCTCTGCTTATGAGGCTTTTGACCTTAATATCTTACAAGATAAAGATGTGGTAGTGGTCAACAAAGACCGTCAAATCGCTGAAGCGAAAAAGCACGCTTTGCTACTCGCAGAAGCTGGTTACTCCAAACCTATTGAACGAAAAGATATTAAAGTGCTGGGCAAGCAAGCATTAGGTATGTTCTTGGTTGGAACAGACCAAATGGTCGCCGGAAAATACATCAGCGAACACGACCGAAAAATAGCCGACAAACTAGCTTATGTGATGGCCGGTGGCGACCTGAGTGAAGCCACACTTGTCAGCGAAAGATACTTACTTGACTTAGAAAGAGAAGCTTTCTTAAGTCTATGTACCGAACGCAAAACACTGGAGAGAATACAACATATGTTGAAGACAGGGAAGCCCTTACGTAACTAGAAAAGGCGCAAAATCTTGCACCTCAACCAAGATAGAATAAAGTAAATAAGATAATAATATGAAAAAAACAGCATACATAGTAAAAGCATACCGAACAGCTGTGGGCAAAGCACCACGCGGACTCTTTCGCTTTAAGCGACCAGACGAACTCGCTGCAGAAACCATCCAGTATATGATGGACAAACTGCCACAATTGGACAAATCACGCATCGATGACGTCATCGTAGGCAACGCTATGCCCGAAGCTGAGCAAGGCCTCAATATGGGGCGTCTTATCTCCCTGATGGGACTCAAAACCGTGGACGTGCCCGGTATGACCGTAAACCGCTATTGTGCTTCCGGTTTGGAAACCATAGCCATTGCCACTGCTAAAATCCAAAGCGGAATGGCAGACTGTATCATCGCCGGTGGAGCTGAAAGCATGAGCTACATCCCTATGGGAGGGTATAAACCGGTGCCTGATTATAAGGTGGCCAAAGAAGGAAACCAGGATTATTACTGGGGAATGGGCCTCACCGCTGAAGCCGTTGCCGAAAAATACAACATCTCAAGAGAAGATCAGGACGAGTTTGCGTTCAATTCGCATCAAAAAGCACTGAAAGCACAAGCTGAAAATCGCTTTAAAGACCAGATTGTTCCCATTGAAGTAGAGCACACTTTCGTAAATTCCAAAGGGAAAAAAGAAACAAAAACTTATACCGTAGATACTGACGAAGGTCCAAGAGCAGATACCAACTTGGCGGCATTGAATAAACTACGTCCTGTTTTTGCCGATGGCGGAAGCGTCACTGCCGGAAACTCCTCGCAAATGAGTGACGGTGCCGCTTTTGTACTGGTAATGAGCGAAGCAATGGTCAAAGAACTCAATCTGGAACCCATTGCCCGTTTGGTGAGTTTTGCAGCAGCAGGAGTAGAACCGAAAATAATGGGAATTGGACCCGTAAAAGCCATCCCAAAAGCAGTTGCACAAGCAGGAATTAAACAAGACGACCTGGCACTTATAGAACTTAACGAAGCCTTTGCATCACAATCACTGGCGGTGATTCGTGAACTTGGCTTAAATCAAGATATAATTAACGTAAACGGAGGTGCCATCGCACTGGGCCACCCACTGGGTTGTACCGGCGGTAAACTTTCGGTACAACTGTTTGACGAAATGCGAAAACGCAATCTCAACGGTAAATATGGAATGGTCACCATGTGTGTAGGAACCGGTCAAGGTGCTGCGGGGGTTTATGAGTTTTTGAAGTAGAAAATAGTAAATAGTGGTGAGAGGTGAGTAGAAAAAACATTTCTCTAAAAAATATTAATAAGTATAACTAAAAAATCCCCTCTCCTTTGGAGAGGGCTAGGGAGAGGAAAATTATGGAAACAAAAGCAAACAACATCCTACGCGGCGGTCAATTTATCGTAAAAGAGACCCCTTGCGAAGACATATTCACTCCTGAAGATTTCAGTGAGGAACAAAAAATGATGCGCGACTCTGTAAAAGAGTTTGTTGACAGAGAAATATGGCCACACAAAGAACGGTTTGAAATCAAAGATTACGCATTTACAGAAGAACTTATGCGCAAAGCCGGAGAGCTTGGTCTGCTGAGCATCGCCGTGCCTGAAGCATACGGCGGTATGGGTATGGGCTTTGTTACCACCATGCTGGTGTGTGATTACATTTCGGGTGCTACCGGCTCGTTCAGTACGGCTTTTGGTGCCCATACCGGTATAGGAACGCTGCCCATTACACTTTACGGAACCGAAGAGCAAAAGAAAAAATATGTTCCAAAACTTGCCAGTGGTGAATGGTTTGGCGCCTATTGCTTGACCGAACCCGGTGCCGGTAGTGACGCCAACAGCGGAAAAACAAAAGCCGTTCTTTCAGATGACGGAAAATATTACAGCATCACCGGACAAAAAATGTGGATTTCCAATGCAGGTTTTGCGAGTATCTTTATTGTTTTTGCACGTATTGAAGACGACAAAAACATCACTGCTTTTATAGTGGAAAGAGATAAAGCCGAAGGTATGACCTTTGGGGAAGAAGAGAAAAAACTAGGCATCCACGCCTCCTCTACCCGTCAGGTGTTTTTCAGTGATGTGAAAGTACCCGTTGAAAACCTGTTAGGCGAACGCAACGGTGGATTTAAAATAGCGATGAACTCCCTAAATGTGGGCCGTATCAAACTTGCCGCTGCTTGCCTCGATGCACAACGACGCGTGACGAGCAATGCCGTAAAATACGCCAACGAGCGCATACAGTTTAAAACCCCTATCGCACAGTTTGGTGCCATTAAACAAAAATTGGCTGAAATGGCTACTGCGGCCTATGTGGGTGAAAGTGCCAGCTATCGTGCAGGAAAAAACATTGAAGACCGTATCGCAATGCGTGTTGCTGAAGGCAATAGCCATCAAGAGGCCGAATTAAAAGGCGTAGAAGAATATGCTATTGAATGTTCTATTTTAAAAGTGGCCGTTTCTGAAGACATTCAAAATTGCTCTGACGAAGGCATTCAAATTTATGGAGGTATGGGCTTTAGTGCCGATACACCCATGGAAGCCGCCTGGCGTGATGCCCGAATCGCTCGTATCTATGAAGGCACCAACGAAATCAACCGTATGCTTGCGGTGGGTATGCTTGTGAAAAAAGCAATGAAAGGCCACGTGGACTTACTGGGTCCCGCTACTGCCGTGGGTGAGGAGTTGATGGGCATTCCATCGTTTGACATTCCCGATTATTCAGATCTTTTAGCCGAAGAAAAAGAAATGATTGGAAAACTCAAAAAAGTATTTTTAATGGTAGCCGGTGGTGCCGTAAAAAAATACGGGCCAGAACTTGAATCACACCAACAGTTACTACTTAATGCTGCCGATATTTTAATCGAAATCTATATGGCAGAATCAGCTATACTGCGTGCAGAGAAAAACGCCAAACGCTTTGGCGAAGACAGCCAAAAAGAGCAAATCGCTATGGCAAAGCTCAACCTGTACCATGCTGTGGAAAAAATTAGTACCGCTGCCAAAACAGGTGTCATTTCATTTGCAGAAGGCGACGAACTCAAAGCCATGCTGATGGGATTAAAACGATTTACCAAATACAACAACTTTCCTAACATAGTTACGCTGCGAAATACGATTGCAGACAAGGTGATTGCAGAAAATGAATATCCTTTTTAATTATATAATTCTAAAAGGGTAAAGTTAACTCTTAATTCGCCTCGACTTTTCGGGGCGTTTTTTTTATTAATTCAACTCTTTTATATTTTGAATATGAAAGTAAACTTCAAGACACTATTTCTTTCCTCATCACTTTTTACTATCTTTCGCAAAAAGCACATATGAAAACAATCAAAATCTGTTGTTTGATGTTTTGCCTGCAAATGGTTTACCCCCAAACAGACTTTCGTATGTATAACATCATTGACGCCGTTTCTGCTGAAAGACTGGAGAGAGATGTGACCATTTTAGCCAATTTTGGCACACGCCACACTTTGAGCGATACCATCTCAAACACTCGTGGAATTGGTGCAGCTCGGCGCTGGATTAAACAGGAATTTGACCAAATTTCAAAAGACTGTAACAACTGCCTGGAAGTGTTCTTTCAAAAAGACCTTGTAAAAGAGGGAACCAATACACGCATCCCATTTGATGTGTGGGTAGTCAATGTGGTGGCCATTCAACGAGGCACCAAATATCCGAACCGCTTTATCATTATGAGTGGTGATATTGACAGCCGGGTGACAGACCCCAATGACTACACCTCAGATTCACCCGGAGCCAATGACAATGCCACCGGTATGGCAGGAGCAATGGAGGCCGCAAGGGTTTTGTCGAAATACAAATTTGAAAACAGCATTATTTATACCGGATTATCAGGGGAAGAACAAGGGCTTTTTGGTGGTGCCGGTCTTGCCAACTACGCCAAAGAACAAGGCTGGGAAATCATCGGGGTGTTGAACAACGATATGATTGGCAATATTGAAGGGGTGAACGGGGTCATTAGCAACCGCGATTTCAGGATTTTTTCTGAACCCGTCCCACCCACCGAAACCGAAAGGGAACGTAATATGAGGCGCTTTTACGGCGGCGAAGTGGACGGCATTTCTCGTCAGCTTGCACGCTATGTCCATAAAACCACTCAAACCTATATGCCCGAAATGAACCCGATGCTGGTCTATCGCCTTGACCGCTTTGGCCGTGGTGGACATCACCGCCCATTTAACGATTCCGGATTTGCAGGTATACGCATTATGGAATCACACGAAAATTATTACCGGCAACATGAAAACATTCGTGTTGAAAACGGTATCGCTTATGGCGATGTGATTGAATATGTCGATTTTGACTATGCGGCTAAACTCACAGCAGTTAACGCAATTGCAATGGCATCGCTGGCTTGGGCACCTCCGGAACCTACAAATGTAGCCATAGGTGGAATCGTTGAGCCGTCAGTCAAATTAAAATGGGATAAAGCTGAAGGGGCTATTGGCTATAAAATCTACTGGCGTGAAACCACCTCCCCCACCTGGGATTACAGTCGCTATGTGGGCGATGTTTCAGAATTTACATTGGAAGGCATTGTGATTGATAATTACTTTTTCGGTGTCGCTTCAGTGGGTAAAGACGGTCATGAAAGTGTGGTTGTGTTTCCGAATAGTGTGTTTCGGTAAGTGTTAAAGGAACTAATGACCGGTGACGGGTGCCAATTCACGGAGGTTGAACTAAACCGAAACCGGATTTTACTGACCATCGAGCACTAAAAAACCTTCTCTTTAAAAAAAGATGCTATTTTTGTTACAAATTCCACATCGATGAAGAAACTTCCAATTGTTTTAATTGCAATCCTGTTTTCAGGAAGCACATTATTTTCCCAAACCTTTACACTGCAAGACACCCTGCGTGGAAGCATTACGCCAGAGCGTGCCTGGTGGGACTTAACGTTTTATCATCTCGACATAGAAGTAAAACCCGATGAAAAATGGTTGGGCGGAAAAAACACCATTCGCTATACCGTGTTAAAACCTCATCAGGTGTTGCAAGTGGATTTGCAAGAACCGCTTAAAATTGAAAAAATCACGCAGGATGGTCAGGAACTGACGTATAAAAGCATTGGCCCTGCTCATTTTGTAACGCTTAAAAAACCACAAATTGTGGGTAACAGTGAGGAAGTAGTGGTCTATTACAGCGGCCACCCGCGCGAAGCTGTAAACGCTCCCTGGGACGGCGGTATTTCCTGGAAACACGACGAAAACGGTAATCATTTTATCGGTTCTTCCTGCCAAGGGCTGGGAGCCAGCGTTTGGTGGCCCAACAAAGACCATATGTATGACGAGGTGGACAGCATGGCGATAAGCGTGCGCGTGCCCGAGCCACTGGTCAATGTCTCTAACGGAAGACTTAGAAATGTGGAAAAACACGACAACAACACCCAAACCTGGCATTGGTATGTCACCAACCCCATCAACAACTATGGTGTGAATATCAACATTGGTGACTATGTGCATTTTGGAGAACAATATGAAGGCGAAAACGGCACCTTGGATATGGACTACTGGGTGTTGAGTTATAATCTGGACATAGCCAAAGAGCACTTTAAAGATGCACCAAGAAGCATAGAAGCTTTTGAACACTGGTTTGGCCCCTACCCTTTTTATGAAGACAGTTACAAACTGGTGGAAGCCCCTTATCTGGGAATGGAACACCAAAGTTCGGTGACTTATGGCAATCAATTTATGAAAGGCTATCTGGGTAGGGATTTGTCCGGCACAGGTTGGGGCCTGAAGTTTGATTTTATTATTATACATGAAAATGGCCACGAATGGTTTGCCAACAACATCACCTACAAAGACATCGCAGATATGTGGATACACGAAGGCTTTACAGCCTATTCAGAAAGCCTGTTTGTAGAGTATTTTTACGGAAAAGAAGCCGGTGCCGAATATGTGGTGGGAACGGGAAATATGATTCTAAACGATAAACCAATCATCGGAAAGTATAATGTAAACCATCGGGGTTCCAAGGATATGTATTACAAAGGTGCAAACATCCTCCACACCCTGCGCCAACTGATAGAAGACGATGAAAAATGGCGGCAGATTTTAAGAGGGCTTAATCACGACTTCCGCCATCAAACCGTCACTACTGAACAGATTGAAAACTACATCAGTGAAAAATCAGGCTATGATTTAACCCAGTTTTTTGATCAGTATTTGAGAGATCATCGTGTTCCCATGGTGGAGTTTAAGATTAGCGGTAACCAATATTCTTTTCGCTATAGCGAAATCATAGAAGGCTTTGATATGCCGGTAAGGGCATACATCAACGACGAGCTGCAATGGATTTTCCCCACCGCAGAATGGAAAACCGAAAACACCAAAAAACCTATCACCAGCCTAAGACTCGACCCCAATTTTTTGGTGACCGGGAAGTTGGTGAGATAAAAATAGTATTCAATTTTGTTTATAGTTTATGGTTTATTTCAAAATCCGTTAATCGTTAATCAATACTTTTAAACCCCGTAGGGGTGAAATGTTTATAGAAAAAGCATCAAAAAAGGATTAAAAACCCCGTAGGGGTGACATATTGGGCAACGTTTAATTTATAGTTTATGGTTTATAGTTTGTTTCAAAATCAATTTGTCCGAAAAAAAATTGTCTGCTTTGTGCTATTTATACTTCCATTGGGATTAGTTGCTCAAGAAACCGATGTCGATGTTTATGAAAAAATCAGGATAAAAATGGTACAAATTAATGAGGCACTTATTTCGAAAGACACTGCTACATTAGCTAATATACTTCACAAAGACTTAACACTGGGCCACTCCAACGGCTGGCTGGAAACTAAAACTGAATTACCCGAAACGCTCATCAATGAAGGTGTTATTTACCTCAGCATTAAAAATAAAGCACCATTTACCATACACCACGCAACTGAAAACTTAATCACCACCCGAAGAAATATCGATGTAAAAGGCATCTATAACAATACCGAATTTGATGTAAAGCTCAACGTACTGGAAATTTGGATTTATGAAAACAATCGCTGGCAACTCCTCGCACGACAAAGTGTGAACAAGAGGGAGTGAGGAAGACGGATTTGTAAGATGTAGGATGTAGGATGCGGGGTGCTGGATGATGGCTGATTTTAACTATAAACCATAAACCACAAACATTTACTTATCTTTGACATTTAACTTTCACCATAATGATTAAAAATTCTACCCTCACATTACTTCTGGCAATATTTACTTTCGCGTTAAGCGCACAAGACGATAAAAAATGGGACGTTGCCAATCCCGGGCCCGATTTTAACTACACCACCCACACCTTCACGACTGATGAAGGCACCTGGATGAATTTGGACGTTTCGCCCGATGGAAAAACCATCGTGTTTGATATGCTGGGCGATATCTATACCATTCCTGTTACCGGTGGAAAAGCCAAACCTCTGCGCACCGGAATTCCGTTTGAAATCCAGCCGCGTTTCAGTCCTGATGGCAAATTCATATCCTTTACCAGCGATGCCGGCGGTGGTGATAATATTTGGGTAATGAGTGCCGATGGCAGCGATGCCAAACAAATCACCAAAGAAGATTTTCGCCTCTTAAACAATGCTGTTTGGATGCCCGACGGAAATTATCTGGTAGCCAGAAAACACTTTACTTCGGGGCGTTCACTGGGTGCCGGAGAAATGTGGATGTATCACATCACGGGTGGCAGCGGCACCCAACTCACCAAACGCCGCAACGATCAAAAAGACGTGAACGAACCCAGCATTTCGCCGGACGGCAGATATATGTATTATTGTGAAGACGTAACTCCGGGAAACACCTTTCAATACAACAAAGATCCCAACAGCCAGATATATGCAGTACAACGCTATGACTTTAAAACCGGAGAAATAGAACAAATCACCGGTGGTCCCGGAAGTGCCGCACGCCCACAAGTATCGCGCGATGGCAAGCTACTGGCTTTCATCAAGCGGGTACGCACCAAAACTGTACTGTATATTCACGACCTGCAAACCGGCGAAGAATGGCCGGTATATGACAACCTCAACAAAGACCAAATGACCGCCTGGGCGCTGTTTGGTACTTACCCTAATTTTAGCTGGATGCCCAATAATGAAGAAATTGTGGTGTGGGCCAAAGGAAAATTGCAACGGGTAAATATCAAAACCGCTACTGCTGTCACCATACCCTTCACAGCCGATGTGGCTATTGAGATTGCAGACCGAGTATTTTTTGAAACCCCCATTGAAAACAACGAGTTTACCGCAAAAGTCATTCGCGATGCAGTGACCTCACCCGATGGAAAAACCTTGGTATTTCGTGCTTTGGGCTATCTGTGGACCAAATCACTTCCCAACGGAAACCCCAAGCGTTTAACCTCAGATACCGACTTTGAAGCTGAACCCGCTTTTTCGCCCAATGGTCGCGAGATTATTTATGTAAGTTGGAACGATACCGAAAAAGGAGCAATTAGAAAAGTTTCGGCAAACGGAGGTGCTTCAACAAAACTTTCCACTGAAAAAGGTATTTACAGAACCCCTGCTTTTTCGCCCGACGGTCGCACCATCGTTTTCAGAAAAGAAGACGGCAACAACGACCAGGGCCGTGATTTCACTAAAAATCCAGGTATTTACACCATGCCCGCCACCGGAGGTCAGGAAACTTTTTTAATCGCTGAAGGTGAATATCCCGTTTTCACGAAAGACGGTAAGCGCATTTTCTACCAAACCGGAGGCGTGTTTTTTGGCAATATCACTAAGGAGTTAAAAAGCGTTGACCTTAACGGTCAGGATGGGCGCACCCATATCAAATCAAAATATGCCAATCGTTTGGTACCCAGCCCTGACAACAATTGGATAGCCTTTACCCATCTTCACAAAGCCTACATCGCTCCGCTCAATATGGTGGGTCAGGAAGTGGATTTAGACAACAAAACCACGGCTGTTCCGGTTTCACAAATTGCCGGTGATGCCGGTATCAACCTACATTGGTCGGCAGACAGCAAGCAGGTGATGTGGACCTTGGGCGAAACCTATTTTAAAAACGAAATCAAAGACCGTTTTACCTTTTTACCCGGTTCTCCCGAAAAGGTGGGAGACCTCTCAGACAAAGGAATTTCCATTGGCTTAAAAGCGAAAGTTGACAAACCTTCCGGTAGAATTGCTTTTACCAATGCGCGTATCATCACCATGGAAGGCGACCAAATCATTGAAAACGGAACGCTGGTAATCAATCAAAATAAAATTGAAGCTATGGGCAACTGCGGTGAGGTGAATATTCCCGCTAATGCGAAAGTGATTGATGCTTCAGGCAAAACCATTATGCCCGGAATGGTAGATGCTCACGCCCACGTGGGCGGTTTTCGCTACGGCTTAAACGTACAACAAAACTGGCAGTTATTTGCCAATCTGGCGTATGGGGTAACCACGATTCACGACCCTTCGGCTAATACCGAAACCATTTTTACATTTGACGAAATGGTAAAAGCCGGAAATCTGGTAGGTCCCAGAATTTATTCTACCGGTTACATACTCTACGGTGCCGATGGCGACTTTAAAGCGGTTATCAACAGTCTGGACGATGCACGTTCCAACGTAAAACGCACCAAAGCTTTTGGAGCACTTTCGGTAAAAAGCTACAACCAGCCTCGCCGTGATCAGCGTCAGCAAGTGTTACAGGCTTCGCGCGAAATGGGCATCAATGTAGTGCCTGAAGGCGGTTCTACCTTTTTTCACAACCTAACTATGATAATCGACGGGCACACAGGTATTGAGCACAACATCCCGGTGGCGCCGGTTTATAAAGATGTGTTGGAGCTGTGGAGTGCCAGTGAAGTGGGTTATACACCCACGCTGTTAGTGAATTACGGCGGTGTAAATGCTGAGTTTTACTGGTATCAAAAAACCAATGTTTGGGAAGATGAAAAACTTTTGACTTTTACCCCCAGAGGTATCATCGATTCACGTTCTAGAAGAAGAATGATGATACCCGAAGAAGAATATGAAAACAGCCACAAGCTCACTTCCAGAACAGCCACAGCACTCGCTGAAAGAGGCGTAAAAGTACATATGGGTGCACACGGTCAATTGCAGGGCTTGGGTGCGCATTGGGAGCTTTGGAGCATTCAGCAAGGCGGCATGAGCAACCTGGAAGCTTTGAAAACAGCCACCATCTATCCGGCACAATACATAGGCGCAGGAAATGATATAGGTTCATTGAAAGTAGGAAAAATGGCCGATTTGATTGTTTTGGAAAAAAATCCGCTGGAGGACATACAAAACACCAACAGCTTAATCTACACCATGATTAACGGCCGCTTGTATGACAGCAACACCATGAACGAAGTGGGCAATCATCCCAAAAAACGCAAACCGTTTTACTGGGAAAACAATAGATACAACGCCGCTTTCCCCTGGAACGAAGCCAGTAACAGCTTTATGGAAAACCAGTGTTGTGGGGTAGGACATAATTAGTGTTTGAGTGGTGAGTTAGTGAGTCATTGAGTCTCAGCAATATTTTAAAATTGAATATCTTATCTTTACTCCTATCTCACCACTAAAAACTAAAATCTGATTTGGTGCTTGGTATTTGGAATTTGGGGTTTTAATCCTGCCCGACGGTAGGCGGGTTTGGAATTTGGTACTTGGTAACACTATTGGTAAAAAAAATCTACCTTTCACTCCATATCAGCTACCTAAAAGCTTTACTTGTTGTTTCTTTTTGGACTGTTTAAAGTAAATGTAGCCCTCTATCCAAACCGTAGATAAAAATGCAATAAGCAAAGGCAAAATCAATTCTGTAACGGAAAGGGGGGCAATTTCAAAAAGGCTTTGTATTGCCTCAACATTATGAATTATAAACAGAAGTAAAACAGAAACAGACAAGATAATTGAAATCCAAATGTTTTTCCATCTCAATGTATACCAAACTGTAGAAGTAAATGAACGGTTAAACAGTGTAAGAAAAATGTTTGACAACAACAATGCTGAAAACATATATGATCTAACAGTTTGGTGATCCGCTCCGTTTAAAAAAACAAAATAACCAATGCCCAAACAACCCAAAGCAATAATAACTCCCTGAATGATGCTGATAAATAATTGTGAAGATGCCAGTAAGTTGGTATTTTCTGTTTTTGTGGGTGATTTCATATCCTGTTTAGGAACAGGTTCGTTTTCATAAATGATTGAGCAAGTGGGGCCCATAATCAATTCCAAAAATATAACGTGAATAGGCGTAAGCAACATAGCGGGAAGCCAACCAAAAAATATGGGGAAGATAACCAGTAAAATTATGGGAACGTGAATGGAAATTATATACCGAATGGCCTTGGTAAGATTGATATGAATCCTTCTTCCCAAAAAAATAGCATCGACCATTTTTGATAAATCATCACCTGAAAGCACGAGTCCTGCAGCAGCTTTTGCGACATCTGAACCTCGTTTTCCCATAGCAACACCAATATGAGAAGCTTTTAAAGCGGGAGCGTCGTTTACACCATCTCCGGTCATCGACACTACTTCTCCGGCGGTTTTTAATGCTTCTATGATTTTAAGTTTAGTCTCAGGGGCTACTCTGGCAAATACATACGTATTTTTTACAGCCTCCAAAAGAGCAGCTCCTTCCAGTTTATTGATTTCATCTCCTGTTAAAACTGTATCGGTTTTAATGCCCACCTGAGATGCAATTGCGAGAGCAGTAGCCGTAAAATCACCGGTTATCATTTTAACAGCCACACCGCATTCATAAAAATCGCTGACCACTTTTTTAATATTTTCCGCCGGTGGGTCATAGAAAGTAATAATACCCAAAAAAGTGAATGGAATCTCTTCTTGCGTTTCCGGTAAGATTTCCTTGTTCCAAATTCCTTGGGCAACGCCCAAAACCCGCAAACCTTTTTCGGCATAAGCCGTACTTTTTTCTAGTATTATTTTCTTATCCTTTTCTTCAATGGCACAAAGTTTAAGCACCCCTTCCAATGCCCCCTTGCAACTTATAATAAGTTCTTTTTTTTCATTTTGAAAAAGATGGGTCATCACCGGAGGTTTTCCGGAAAGCGGAAACTCCTTAACCATTTGAAAATGAATCCGTAAATCTTCCTTAACATAGTGGCTGTACATTTGATGAATAGAAATTTCCATGGGGTCAAAAGGATTTTCTTCACTTGCCCACATAGAATATTCTAAGACTTGACAGGCTTTTCCTTGATTTAGATATGAAATTTCTTCATTTAGGGTAATGTCAAAAACCTGAGCAACTTGCATCAGGTTTTGAGTAAGTGTTCCGGTTTTGTCTACACATAGTACAGTGGCTGAACCTAGGGTTTCAACTGTTTTAGGTGTTTTGGCTATAATTCCTTTTTTAAACAATCGATATGCTCCCAATGCCAAGAACGCTGAAAATGCCACAGGAATTTCTTCAGGAAGCACAGACATTGCCATAGCTAAACCGTGAAGCAAACCCACTAAAACACTTTTTGACTCCCACCAAAAATAGCACCAAACAAATGCAAATGCAATAGCACCGGCAATAACCATCACCTTAACAAATTTGGTTACCTTTATTTGTAGCGGAGTTTGTTCTTTTCCGGTTGAAGCCACCAGTTTACCAATGCCTGATAGAGCCGTGTTTTGTCCAACGGCATTTACGGTAGCATAACAATAGCCTCTTACTACAAGAGTTCCTTGCTTTATTTCATCTCCCTTAAACTTTTCAACAGCTACAGACTCGCCTGTAAGTATAGATTCATTCAGGGAAAAATCATTGGAAGCTTCAATTATTGCATCAGCCGGCACAATCATTCCTTCTTCACAAATAATAATATCTTTGGTTACAATTTCATCAGGGATTAGCTCAATGGTCACCCCATTGCGAATTACTTTGGCTTTTTTTTGAGAAATACGATTTAAGGCTTTTACGGCCTTTTGACTTCGGAAGTTTTGATAAATATCGATGGAAGCTACAAATAGTAAAGCCAAAAACATAGTTACCGCTTCTGTATATTCCCGTAAAACAAAGTAAATACTACAGGCTAACAGCAGTAAAATAAACATGGGCTCTTTCACAAATGAAAGTATGTTTTCTAAAAGGAGGTTTTTGGCTTTTTCGCTTGAATTTGAGCCAAGCAAATTTCGCTGATGTAAAACCTCATCATCGGTAAGACCTGTAAACTCAGGCTTAGCAAAAACTGCGGTAGCTTTTTTAACTTTTGACATCAGCACACTATAAGGCAAACTAAGTTAGTTCAATAATTCCTAAAAAACCCTGATTAAAGTCATAAAGTGATGAGTTTGTCCCTTATGAGGAAAATGCCTGATAAATCCTAACACATTCCACCGCTTCTTTCACATCGTGAACACGCAGTATGTTGGCTCCTTTCATCAAGGCGATGGTATTGAGTGCCGTAGTTCCGTTGAGGGCTTCCTGCGGGGTGGTGTTTAGGGTTTTATAAATCATCGATTTTCGGGAAAGCCCTGCCAGCAAGGGTATCTCAAGATTTTTAAAAAGTTCCAGCTGTCGCAGTAATTCAAAATTTTGTTCAATTGTTTTGGCAAAGCCAAATCCGGGGTCGGCAATCAAGTCGTTAATACCCAAAGCCCGTGCTGTTGCAATACGTTCAGAAAAATAGCTTAATACTTCGGTCAGCACATTTTTATAATCGGTGAGGGTTTTCATAGTTTGCGGTGTACCCCGCATATGCATCATAATGTAAGGCACTTGCAGTTGTGCCACTGTGGGCATCATATGCTCATCCAGTATTCCGGCAGAAATGTCATTGACAATAGCTGCCCCGGTATCAACCGCTTTTTGAGCAACCGCACTTCTAAACGTGTCTATGGAAATCAGTGTTTCAGGAAAATGTTTTAAAACCAGCTTGATGGCAGGAATCACCCGACTCATTTCTTCATCGATTGAAATATCAGCCGCTCCGGGACGGGAGCTGTAGCCGCCCATATCCAAGAAGGCAGCGCCTTCGGCAAGCATTTTTTCGGCTTGAGTAAGGATGTCTTTATCGGTTTTTAATGCACCGCCGTCATAAAACGAATCAGGTGTAATGTTTAGAATCCCCATCACTTTGGGTGTGGATAAATCGACAAGTGTTCCTTTACAGTTGATGGTCATGAGTCGTTTTTCGCGTAAGCGGAATAGTTATTAGCTCTTTTATACTTTGCGCCCCTACTTTTGACAGTATGGTCTATGCCTAAGTCGGAGATAAACTTAATTTTTTTTCATTCCACCTTTTAGGGCCGGGGTAATGAATGAAAAAAATCGGTTTAAGTTATTTTCATCACAAAATTAATGCTTTCTCAACTTTTTTTTAGGACTTCCCGCGCGAAAGTGTATTTTTGTAGTTAAACCCAAAGAAAGCACGTTTTTCAAGATAAATATGTCAAAAACCGAAGAACAGTATGACGAGATAATAGCCACTTGCAGAGGCTTGTTTATCAACAAAATGAAAGATTATGGCAGTGCGTGGCGCATTTTAAGACTGCCCTCACTCACTGACCAGATTTTTATAAAAGCACAGCGCATTCGCAGTTTGCAGCAAAATACCGAGCGAAAAATCGATGAAGATGAAAGCAGTGAGTTTATCGGTATTATCAATTACAGTGTGATGGCGCTCATACAATTGGAAAAAGGCGTGGTGGAACAACCCGATTTGAACCTTGAAGAAGCCACTGCCCTTTATGACGAAAAAATAAATGAAACCAAAGCCTTGATGCTCAATAAAAATCACGATTATGGCGAGGCCTGGCGGGATATGCGTGTGAGTTCGCTGACTGATTTAATCATTCAAAAACTCTTACGCGTTAAGCAGATTGAAGACAATCAAGGAAAAACGTTGGTTAGCGAAGGCATTGATGCCAATTATCAGGATATGATTAATTATTCGGTATTTGCGTTGATTTTGCTTGAACAAAATCAAGCAAAATCCAATTGACAAGCACCAAACCTGCCTTCTCGACGGCAAGCGGGTTTGGTACTTGTGTTCGGGATTTAATTAAAAGACAAAAAATATTATAAAATGAAACTACTCGTTTTTATATCAAGAATAATCGTAGGCGGATTGTTTATTTTCTCCGGAATTATCAAGCTGAATGACCCTATGGGGTTTTCATTTAAGCTGGAAGATTATTTTGCGCCGGATGTTTTAAACCTGCAGTTTTTAGTGCCTTATGCGCTTGCCATTGCTATTTTTGTGGTGATTTATGAAGTGTTACTGGGGGTGATGGTCATTATTGGTTATGCCCGGAAGTTTACGGTCTGGAGTTTATTGTTGATGATTGTATTTTTTACCTTCCTCACTTTCTATTCGGCTTATTTCAACAAAGTAACCGATTGCGGATGCTTTGGTGATGCCATCAAACTCACTCCCTGGGAGTCGTTTACAAAAGATGTCATCTTACTGGTGTTTATCTTAATACTATACTTTGGTCAGAAGCACATCACACCACTTATTGAACAGTCAAAACTGAAATTTATCGTGATGGGTACTTTTTTATTCTGCACCTTTATTACCTATATGGTACTGAACCACTTGCCGTTTATTGATTTTAGAGCCTATAAAATTGGAAACAACATCACTGAACAAATGTCCATCCCGCCGGATGCACCCCGTGCGGTTTTTGAATATAGCTGGAAATTTAATGTAAACGGTGAGGAAAAAACAGTAGTTACCTTTGGCGATTATCCTTCAGTTGATGGCGAATTTGTGGGTGTGGACACCAAAAAAATTAGTGACGGTTATGTACCGCCCATTCTTGATTTTTCAATCGAAAGCGATGATGAAATCCTGACAGACCAATTTTTGAGTGAAGAAAAACTGGTGATGGTAATAGTTTACAATATAGAGCGCACCAATCCCAAAGGATTTAAAAACATCAAAAAAATCACAGACAAAGCACTCCAAAAAGGCTATACGGTCATTGGCCTTTCGGCTTCAATTGGTGAACCTATCGACCAGCTGAGAGCCAATCACGATTTGAATTTTGACTTCTATTTCTGTGATCAAACGGTTTTAAAAACCATAGTGAGAAGCAACCCCGGAATTTTGAGATTATCCCGCGGAACCATCGAGCAGAAATACCACTGGAACGATGCCTTGAAACTTGAACTGTAATCATTTTGGTCAGGTATGTATTTCATAAAATTTTTTATGCATTGCTGACCCTTTTTGGCGTTGTAACCGTAATTTTCTTTTTGTTTACCATACTTCCCGGCGACCCGGCTAGAATGATGCTGGGGCAAAATGAAAGCCCCGAACAAATTGAAATGGTGAAAAAAAAATATGGCTTTGACCAGCCCATAGCAAAGCAGTACCTGTATTACCTGAACGACCTTTCTCCCATCTCGCTGCACAGCAACAACCCGGAAGACTATACCCATTTAAGTCCCGGAAAATACAGCGCAACAAAACTGTTTGATGTGGGCAGCACAACGCTGGTGCTAAAAGTGCCTTACTTTAGAGAATCCTTTCAAAAAAGCGGTAAAAATGTTTCTTCGGTGATTGCAGAAACCTTGCCCAACACAGCCGTTTTGGCAGTGTCGGCCATAACGATAGCCCTCATTATCGGTATTTTTTTCGGAATTATTTCCGCACTGGTCAAAGACAGTTGGCTGGATAAAACCATACAGATTTTCAGTACACTGGGAATGAGTGTGCCTTCATTTTTCAGTGCGATTTTGTTTGCCTGGTTTTTTGGGTATGTACTGCATCAATACACCCACCTGAATATGACCGGAAGCCTTTATGAAGTCGACGATTTTGGCGAGGGAAAATACATTCAGTGGAAAAACTTGATACTTCCTGCCATTGTTTTGGGCATTCGCCCGTTGGCAGTGGTAATTCAATTGATGCGCAACTCTATGCTGGAAGTCTTTAACCAGGATTACATACGCACCGCCCGCGCAAAAGGGCTGAATACCTACCAAATCATAAGAAAACACGCTTTGAAAAATTCGTTGAATCCGGTGGTAACAGCCATTTCGGGTTGGTTTGCCTCTATGCTGGCAGGGGCTGTTTTTGTGGAATATATTTTTGGATGGAACGGACTTGGAAAAGAAATTGTGGACGCACTCAACACGCTGGACTTACCCATTATTATGGGAGCCGTTATCGTGATTGCCACTATGTTTATTTTAATCAATATTTTAGTAGATATTATTTACGGGATTTTAGATCCGAAAATTAGGGGGTGAAAATATTAATAAACAGTTTTCTTTAGATAGATAGTAAAAATATAAAAAGTAAAAATAACAGCAAATCAACTTGTATTTAACCATAGTATCTAAAGGGAGAAATCGAGGAAAATCGGATTCCCTTTAGGGCTCAGGGTAAAACCGATTTTCCGACAAACTATTAAATATATTTTTGGCTTGAACTAAAAAAATATTTTAACAAAACGGTAATCTTAGTGAAACTTTGTGTTCTTAGTGTCCCTGCCTGACGGCTCTTAGGTTAGTGGTAGATAGTGTATTTCTTATAACCTACCACCTACTACCTATCGCTCAACCTCACATCATAAACAAAATCCTGAACATCCACCGATTTAAAAAAATGATTCCCCGCCTGCGGATTGATGATATAATTAAACTCCTGTTGTATAACCACCGAAGGGATTCTAAAACACGGCACTCCCCTTTTCAGCTTGTCAGTTCCGTAGTTTTTGGTTGTAAAAGAAGCCGGTATGCTCTGCCAATTCTTGGGAAGGTCTTTCAATGAAACCGATTCTATATGGGCATCATCAATTTCAAAAGTGGCTAAGCTTAATGTTTTGGGAATATACTCAATGGAGGCATTCACTAAATATTCTAACACTGCCAACGCCCTGTTTTCAGAGGTATAAATACACCCAAAACCCTCGTGGTTCCAGCGGCCGCCAAACAACTTAGAACCCACCCCTTCCAAATCGTGAATAAACTGTGTTTTTCCAACTCTGTAAACTAACATGAACTATGAATAAACACCATAAGCAATTCTTCCAATAAGGTTTTTAATTTCTTCACGCCCATACTGGTTGTTTATCAAAGAAAACGGCACCTCACCACCCAAAGCCTGATTGGGGCTAAACATCCATTGATTGAAACGGTCTTTATCTTCAAAAACCTCATAGCCATATGCATACAAATCTGCGATTGAAAAAATTCTTTCACTCACCTGATCATTAAACTTTTCATCGCCTTTTTTATTGATAAGGGTTGCTCTGGTAACTAACAAAGCATCGGCAAGAGAAGTATAATCTAAAGCTGTGGTTTTCTTTAAACTTTCTAAATATCGTTTGGAAATACCCCTGCGAATGATTTGCATTTTTTCAAAAGAAGTTAAAACATGAATGGGTGTGGGAATATTTGCCACATAATATGCAGTGGGCTCGTTAACCACAAAGGTGTTTTCAACAGCTGAATTATATGACTTTACTTTGCTTTTTTTCATTGCAAAAAATCCAACGGTATAATTTTATACTAATACACATACAAATATATACTTTTCTTCTTGACCTTACAATTTTTTTAACCATTTTCTTACCGTATCTTTGCCATCTATTTCTATCTAGATAGCTTATGAGAAAGAAAATTATAGCAGCCAACTGGAAGATGTACAAGGATTTGGCCGAAGCCAACGATTTTTTTACATTTTTTATCGATAAACTACCCAAAACCAAAGCCGAAGTAAAAATTGGAACTTCATACACCAATCTTTGGCACGCCTTTGAAACCACCCGCAACTACCCTATCGAAATCGTCGCCCAAAACCTGCACCAAGAAGAAAAAGGCGCTTACACCGGTGAGGTTTCGGCAAGTATGTTAAAAAGCATTGGTATTGAAACCGTAATTATCGGTCATAGCGAGCGTAGAGAATATTTTGGTGAAAGCGACCATATACTTAAGCAAAAAGTAACTACCGCACTTAAAAACAATCTAAACATCATTTTCTGCATCGGTGAAAAGTTGAGTGACCGCAAGGCAAACAACCACTTTGATTTGGTAAAATCCCAACTGAAAAACGCCTTGTTTGATTTAAATAAAAAAGACTGGAAGCACATCGTGCTGGCGTATGAACCCGTTTGGGCCATTGGCACCGGTGAGACCGCCAGCCCTGAACAAGCTCAGGAAATGCACTTGTTTATCAGAAACACCATAGCCGGCAAATATGGAAACGAACTTGCAGAAAATGTGCGCATTCTCTACGGCGGCAGTGTGAAGCCTGACAATGCCGGCACCCTGTTTTCACAACCCGACATCGATGGCGGCCTTGTGGGCGGTGCCTCGCTGGAGGTCGATTCGTTTATTGAAATTATAAAAGCGGTTTAATGGAAATCATTTATCTGGAGTTTGACTTCAAAGTCAGTCCCATAGAGTTGGGGCGTGACATTCTCATTGCAGAACTGGGCTATGCCGGTTTTGAAAGTTTTGTAGAAACTGAAAACGGTGTTATGGCCTACATTCAAAAAAACGATTGGAACGAGTCGCAATTAAACAAAGTTGAAATACTAAAAAACAGCGATTTTCAAATTTCGTTTACACGAAAGGAAATCGAGCAAGTCAACTGGAATGAAGAGTGGGAAAAAAATTTTGAACCCATACTCGTTGACGGTATTTGCTCAGTGCGCGCACCTTTTCACCCCAAACCGGACGTGCAGTTTGATATAGTTATCGAACCCAAAATGTCTTTTGGAACCGGACATCATGAAACCACCCATATGATGATTCAGCACATATTAAAAAATGAATGGCAAAACAAAAAAGTACTCGACATGGGCTGCGGAACAGCAGTTTTAGCAATACTGGCAGAATTGAAAGGTGCTCAACCCATTGACGCTATTGACATAGACAACTGGTGCTATTTAAATTCCATTGAAAATGCTGAACGAAACAACTGCCGGCACATCACAGTCTATGAAGGGGACGCTTCCCTATTGCAAGGCAGAAAATATGATAGCATTATAGCCAATATCAACCGGAACATACTACTGAATGACATGGAGGTTTATGCTTCCTGCCTGCCTGAAAATGGTGAACTCTACCTCAGCGGTTTTTACACAGAAGACTTGAAAGCCATTGAAAAAGAATGCAATAAACACGGCTTAAAACTCGTTGATTATTTGACCCGCAACAACTGGGTGGGCGCAAAGTTTATCAAAAACTGAGAATTTTTTATTTTTGCAGGGTGAGTAACAAAGAAAAAATACAAGAAGACATCGATGTCCTTACTGAAGAGCAGAAGGAAAACGAAATCGTTTTATACAACGACGATGTCAATACTTTTGACCATGTGATAGAGACTTTAATCTATGCCTGCGACCATACCCCTCTCCAAGCAGAGCAATGCGCCTGGATAGTACATTACAAAGGAAAATGTACCGTAAAAACCGGAAGTTACGATGATTTAGAACCGCGATGTACCATGCTGCTGGAAGCAGGACTGAGTGCAGAAATTGTGTAAAATATCTTTTGCTCACACTAAAATAAAAACTATATTTGCACCCTCAAAAACGGCCTCGTGGCGCAACTGAATAGCGCATCTGATTACGGCTCAGAAGGTTGCAGGTTTGAATCCTGCCGAGGTCACGAATAAATACTACAATTAGAAAAAACGCCAAGCTCGCTTGAGCGTTTTTTTGTTTGTTGTATTTTCAAAGCGGAGCTTTGTCAGGCTGCGAAGCAATCCTGCTTTACTTTATCAAGTTGTAAAACAATCCTGCCGACGTCACTTAAAGCAGAAAGAATTGACAAACCCTAAAAAAAGGTTAAAAATCTTCAACAACTGTAACGGCTTGTATATAGTTTCGTCTTTTATGCAATCAAATGTTTAATCTTTAATTTATCATCAAATGCAAAAAACGATCATTTTATCCATGTTAGTGTTGGCTTTTTCAGTCCAAGCACTGAAAGCTTTTACACCTGAAACCTTACCCCAAACTCACGGGGAAAAAAACCTACTGCTTGTAACCGGATCCGAAAACCACCCTTTACACCTGTCTGTAATTAAAGGGGACTTAGAAACTGTAAAAAAGCTCATCGAGTTGGGTGCTGATGTTAACAGAAAATGGAACGGTATGACCCCGGCCATGTTTGCTGCGCGCCACAATAGAGTGGAAATCCTTAAAGTCCTTATCGCTGAGGGTGCCAATCTAAAAGACAGATGCAATAAACGCCACAATGCAGCCTATTACGCCAAAATGTCCGGCGCTACAGAAGCAGAAGCTTTGATTGCCCAAACACTGGCAAAACAATAGTGTTATATTAAAACCAACTGCACAGGTTAAAAGCTGTATCCATAATATGGATACAGCTTTTTTTATTTTAACACCTTGATAATGACAAACAGTTTATAATTCAAATTACATTTAACAAACAACTGATAATTTAATAGCTCACTACAGTGCCTGCTTAATGTAAAAATCACCGGAAATGGTGTGTGATTTAACATCATCCGGATCTGACATATTGGCCGCACCCACTGAACCGCTAAAACTTCCTTTAATCTCTCTCAATAAAGGAGTTGGGGAATAACTCACGTTAGCTGTTTCATACTGTGTTACTGTTAAAGAAAAGTTTTCTTGAGGTAGAAATGGAGAGAAACCGCTTATACCGGCTAAAATTTGAAAATTTATTAATTCAACCTGACCCACTTCAACAACAAAAGACATTATTGAGAGTAAATTTTGATTTTCATCTGAAAAGGTCAGCATTGCCGTAAATAAATCAGGATTGTTGCTCGGAAGTAGAATTCCACTAACAGAGCCTCCGGAGTAGTTGGGATTAATAACATAATCTGATGTTTGTTCTATTTTGTAATCACCGGTCATCAACTCACCATTTATTGTGAATTCAAGCCAACCAGTGTCAGCATCGCTGGAGCCTCCAGAATCATCACTACTACAGCCAACAAACAAAAATGACAATAATACAGCAGAAAAAATAAATTTAATAAATTTCATAAGACAGAGTTTAGTTAGTTTATAATACTTTAATAATTTAGCAGTAAAACATCTTTACCAAAATTTTTACTG